>WLWF01002375.1_pt1 | contig 13743 bp, 15 predicted proteins | sample 6718331 | NCBI WGS metagenome assembly WLWF01 (sample SAMN12718692, study PRJNA515312) | sponge metagenome | isolation source: marine sponge | host: Mycale hentscheli | place: New Zealand: South Island, Marlborough, Capsize Point | collected 2003-05-01
AGATCCTAGGGTTGCCACGATTTGAAATGCGGGTTCGTCATTGATGTGTGGTGTCACGATATGAAATGTGGGTTATACCTAACTTAGATCATAATAATTACATTATTTTACACTCTTTTTAACTCTGCCCTTACAATACCTCTCATGAAATAGATGTTCTTTTCGTTTCCATCTATAATATTGACATATTGTTTTTTGTTTAATAAAGTCACAATCACAGTATTGACATTTCAATTCATATTTAAACTGACGTTTATATGTTCCCTCAACTTTAATAGTTTTTCCAACTCTTAAAAATTTATCATTTTCTATAACATAGATGTTGTCATCGTCATCTTTATAGTAACCATTTTCAGGTAATTTATGTATGGGGAACTTGATGTAATCGTCGTTTAATATGGAAAACGGTTGAATAAATCCACGTTCTGCTTCAATCATCATTTCGTAATACTTTTCAACATGAGTTTTCTCATTAAAATTGGCATAATAATTTTCAAACTTAGATTTGACTTCCTTTTCGATCTTTGCTATTTGATACTTTTTCAATCCAGAGCATTGTTTAAACTTAGTAAAGTAAATTGCTTTCCGTCGATTCATATCCCTTAGTTGTGTATTTAAGTCATCTAGCTGGTCATTCATTTCGTCTAAGTCTTTCTTTTCTTTGTTTAACTCTTCCTTTTGTTGTTTTAAATTTTCGTTTTCTGTTGTTAATAATGCATTTCGCTGTTCCAGATCTTCCACAATATTTTTTAAATAAATTATAGTTTGCCCAAACTTATCCATTGTATTAAGTTTAGCCATGACCTTTCTTTGTTCTTTTCTAAAAGAGTGTGTAATATATTTGTTTAAAACTGGTTTCGCATCCAATAACGCTTTCTTCCAAAGACACTTTGTTTCACTATTTTTTAAACCTCCTGTTAATATCTTTTTCCCTTCATCATGCATGGAACGCCTGCGTGCTCTTGGAGCCATAGGTAAAGGTTTGCCATCGCGTTGCGTTGTTAAAGATGCCATGTTGTTTATTTCTGAAAGTGTTTCTAAAATATTGTTGTTATAGTTATTTAATAGTTTGTTAAATTTCTATATTGTGTTAAAGTTCGCCAGGGGTAACCCTGGTAAAATTTATAAAATGAGTCTAAAATTGAATAAATCTAATATAATGGAAAATACACTAAAAAAGTATTAATAAAATGTCATACAGGAGGGGTGGAGAAGGCTGCCGGACTTCTCATTATATACATAGATAATTATTTTTAAGTAAATACTATTATATTATTCTTTAATATCATTTAATTCTGGATTACCCTTTTTACCACTATCCATTATTAAGGTCCTTCTACGTGCTGGTATGCCTCTCTGATATTTAGCTTTTTGTGCTTCTGTGGCCGGTGTAGATACTTTTTTATCATCACTACCCTCTTCAACAACTTCAGTAGTCGTTTCGGGTTTTTCTTTATATGGAGAGGCTGTAGATTCCGCATCGGTCTTACCTAGACCTTTTCTTACTTTTCTAGGTCTATTTTGTTGAACACGGGTTCGTCTATTAGATGCGTTAATAGTATCTTGAGAAGGTGCTTCGCCAGGAGGTGCTGGTTGAAACTGAACTTGCCTTCTGATCACGTTTGGTCGTTGGGCAACAGCTATGCGACCACGAAGCTGCTGGCGTAGTTGTTGCCTGGCTTGACGTCTAACAGCATTGTTCTGAGCTACGTTTTCGTTTTGCCTGGCTACAAAGGTATTGGCATTCGCAGGAATACGCGGAGCTGGTGGATTCTTACCTCCACCTCCTGATGATCCGCTGGCAAAAGCTTTTAATTGTTTAATTGGATTTGGTAATTTGGTGCCTGTGATCGTGGTCTTCATAAAGGCTCCATCAGTTATTCCTTTTCGAATACTGGCAAGGGTGTAGTAAATAGGATTATTCGGTTCTTGATTTGCCAAACCATATTGGTTTCTACCCACATTTACGGAAATATCTTGACAAATTTGTCTATTAAATTTGTGTCTTGGACGAACATAAGAGGACATGTATATTATAGTATCACAATTTAAATGAATGAAAATATCTGGAAATCGGAGTGCTTTTTCTTAACGCTGGTGTATCGGAGGTCAAGGTCATGCTCCTGAGCTTCTTGTTGGCGGCTATCTGCTCCCTCATGCTTCTCGGTTTGAAGGTGTAGGCACGAAGTTTGTTAGCACGTTTGTTGTTCTTACGAACTGTGTAAGCTGCCATCATTACTTTTAACGTGGCTTTCTTTTCTCTGGCTGAAGTTCTATATAAAGATGAAATGTCCATATTATAATATAATTATATTATAAATATGAGTAAGAAATTTTCTGTGGAAGTAGGGTGTAAGCGACTACCCAATTCAAAAAAGCTTGTATGCGATGACGGTTTAAAGAGGACCCCATTGGAATACAAAAAGTTGAAAAAAGAAAGGAACAAAAAGAATAAATTACCCTCGAAAGGTGGAGCATCTGGTAAGGGTGGCGCGATTAAATATTCTGACGTGGCACGAGCAACAAGTTTCATGCCTCGTTACCCAATAGCAAAGGCAACAAGAGATAAATTAACAGCCGATGAAGTGTTGCGGGCTAGAGCTGTTCAAGGGGCACGTATCTATCATATGAAAGGTATGAAAGCATTAAAAGAACATTTAGATAAATATTTAAAAGATTATAAACTTGAAAAGGTAATTGATGAAGGTTTATTACTATCAAAGGGAGGGAAGGGTAGATTATTCTTTAGGGGTAGTAACTTAAAAAAAGTTAAAGATATTATAACTGATTTAAAAATTGTTACTGGAGGTATCAAAAATACAAAACATTATAAGAATCTAAAGCGATTGGCAGAAGAAGCCATCAAAAAGTTTGGCAAAGGTAATGTTGATGCTGCTGGTCATAGTCTAGGCGGTGCCATGAGTTACTCTATTGGACAAGACCTCGATATTCCTTCTTTATCTTTTAATCCACTCATTGCCAGTAATGTTGTCGATGATATAGGTCCTCAAAATCTTGCGAAGAATATTGCCAGAGAATTCTCAGGAGGTTATGGAGCTGGTATCGATTCAAGAGGTTTTAAAATAAATGCCAAGCATCAGATTTTGAGAACTGTAGATGATCCTGTTTCAATGTTGTTAGCATACTCTAAGTTACCAGCAAATGCGAGAATAGATACGATTAAAGGTGATCTGACATCGTTAAATCCAGTTGAGTGGCATTATCTAACTAATTTTTATAAGGAAGAACATGAAAATCTCAATTGGCGAGATAAAACAAATAAAGAAATGCGAGCAGCCATTGAAAAGCATCGTATCTTAGTAAAGAAGTTCGGTGAGTTGCTAACGCTAGAAGGCATGAAAAAAAGTGTTAAAAAAGGTTTAACTTTAAAAGAACACATGGCGAAAGAGGATAGAGGGGACTTGACCAGCACTGGTAAGTTCGGCGATAGACCTGTGAAACAATATTATGAACTATGGCGTAAGGCTGGAGGTAAGCTGAGTGATTTAGAGGCTACTGAAATACGGAGAAGAGGTGGCAATGTCAGGAAATCAAATGTGGATTCATCCCTTGATGAGAAGACCAAGGCATTTGAAACTCGCTATACACGTGAAATATTGGAAAAAAACATAAGAACAAACGGTGCCAGGATGCGTAATCGGAAAGATAAGAATGCCATGGCGAACCGTGATAATGAAAAGAAAATGTTGTCTAAAGTAAAGAATGCCAAAGATATTGAATTGACCACATTACGAAAACAATATGATCAACGTGTGAAACCAAGTGTTCGAGAAGTTCGTGAATTTCCAGATATAGATAAGATAAAAAAAGGACAACAAGAAGCTGCTTTTAAAGAAGAGGCTAGGGCATTAAGGCGTAGAGCGAAAAGGCGAATACGTAAAACTAAAGAGAAAGACGCACGTAAAGCTGAGAAGCGGGCTAGACAAGAAGCAATGGATAAGGTTAGACGTTTAATAAGAAGAAAACAAACGAAAGAAGAAACATTGAAAAAAGCATTTGGAAAAGAAAAATTAGAAGAGCGTGGAATTCCTAAGAAGCGAGCTGCCAACATTGAGGAGAAATTAGTCAAAGCACGAAAAGAACAGAGACCTTTGGACGACTTTGAAGAAACGAAGGAAGAGGAACCTCCAGAACTATTTGATTACAAATCTGCTCCATTTCAACGACGAGTTAAAGAAGTTGATATTGAAGCAAATGCTAGAGGTGTAATGACCCGTGATGACGAAGCATCTGCGTTTTTGAACAAATCCAAAGCTGAACGCCGGAAGCAACTGGCAGAATTTCAAAAGAAAGAACAGGCTCTACGCGATGACATCAATGCGAAGGAGGCAGTGCCTAGAGAGGGACCTAGCTTTAAACGTGCTGTTCAAGATGAACTGCGAGCCAATTTGAAATTGCTACCAGCATCTATATTGGCATCGTATGGCACGAATGCCCTGTTCAAAGCTTTAGACCCGGATGGTAAATTTACCAATACAATCGGTGGTCAGGCAACCGAAGGTGGTGTTAGTGGATTGGCAACTGCTGGTATCATGTCGGGATTGGGCATGGATGTCGGTGGAGCATTAGGTGTAACTGAATTCGGAGTTGGAGCGGCAGTTGGTCAAGTAGCATCCAACGCGGTAACACAAGCGACTTACACAGGATTACGCCAAGATGGTATGAGCAATAGAGGTGCTTCAACTATTGCTGGTGCCGCTGGAGGAGCAACATTTGCGGCTACAAGTGGAGCTACTGCCATGGCAACAAGGGCAGCTGGCAAAGCCATATCCAACGCATTAGCAACTGATGCTGCTGAAGAGGGCGAAGAAGGAATTGAGATGGGAGAACTTGGTGAGGCAGCGGAAACGGCTGGTGAAGTTGCGGAAGGTTTAGAAGCTGCTGGTGAAGGTGCGGAACTCGGCGGTGAAGTCGGGGCAGAATTAGGTCCTCTTGGAGCTTTAGCTGGTGTTGTTGTTGGAGCCGGAATCGGGGCACTTTTTGGTCTCTTAGACCCACCATCCTCACCTAAACGGCAAGAAGAGCAGCCTGAATCGATGGCTGAAATGAGAGAAAAATTGGGTGAAAAGACTGGTATATGGAGTGAAAATACGATTATCGCACAAAAAAGAAAATTCAATGTAAGTAGATTTAAAATTAATCAAGACCAATTAGCATTGAATGCTGGTGAGGCACCTACTAATAAGCCTGTATATGATCAAACACCTGCTGTGCCAGGCGGAGACTAAATATAATTATAATATACTGTATTATAATGATATTCTATGCTATGTCTATACTATACCACGATTTCAAATCCTGGTCTGATGCTGTGATCCTGGACCACGATTTCAAATCCTGGTTTGCTGCTGTGATCCTGGACCACGATTTCAAATCCTGGTCTGATGCTGTGATCCTGGACCACGATTTCAAATCGGGGTTAATCGTGCTTGACGTAGTGTTGTTGCTGTGTTTGGACGCTATGTGCCATAGCCACAGCATCGTCTTGTTTCTCCTTATAGGTGGTTTCGTTACCATACTTCTCTGTTAAATAAATATGTCTTAACATATTAGCACTTATTTTTACTCCAGCTTCATCAAATACTTTATAAAGATATTTACTCAATACATTACGAGACATCTGATTCCCTCGACTATCTAACAATAAATGTCTGCTAGGATTGTGTTTTAACCATAGATTCAATACTGAATTCAGGTTCTTTTTGATTGGAATCTTTTGTAATCCCATTGTATTTCTTGTTTTATAGTTTCCAAAAGAAAAAAACTTCTTCTTGGCACTTCTACCGCCCACGACCAAGTAGTTTTTAAAGTCTCTTTTTGTCCATTCTAACTTCTTGTAGTCACGTTCGCTTATAATGTCCATGTCTCCATACTCACAGCGTCTCGGAGGGTGAAACAAATACAAGGAACTGACCACGTATTTCTGTAGGATGTCCAATCTCTCCTTGTCTCTCACAGCAGTCGAGCCTAAACTAATACCTAGACGCCTGACTTTGTTCTTGTATTTCACATTGATCCTGACCAATGTATCCAAGGATACCCAATTATCGCTTTGCTGAGCGGACTTCTTCTGCTCTGCCATTTTCTTCATGTATTCATTATGGTAATCTTTGAGCAGTTTATTGTATTTCGCTATGACTTTACTCAAGTCTTCACTGTAATCTTTGATTCCTGTTGGATTTAAGAATACCAAGACCGAAGATAAGTAATTCTTTTTTGTGCTTAGAGACTTATCATTAATTTGTTCCAAAACTTGTTCCACATTCAGTAAAAATTCTGAGTTTTCGTAGGCTTTTCCAGTAATTGATTGAGCCAATTTTCCTACATTACGGGTGTAAATATGTAGAGATGAATCAGTTATTTTTCTATGCTCTTTGATTTTTTGTTTGATTTCTTCCATATACATATAATAAAGAAAAAAATCTTGTTGTATTATATAAATGAGAAAAACACCAACTGAATTAGAGTCAAATTTAAAGCCACTTACAGACAAAGAAATAGAAGTGAAACGGTGGGTTGAGGAACTGAAGAAGGATTGTCCAGAGATTCATCCATACTTTATTGAACACTTGGCTAAGGCATATCAAATAAGCCCTGAGAAGTTTGATAATATTATAGAAAATAACGTGAAAGTCGAGCCAACAGTCGAGAGAGTCAATGGAGGCGAGTTTGAAAGTGTAAAAGTCTATAAGACTTTGGAAGAACTAGAAGAAAAAAAATAAGTATATTATATATAATGTCTAAAGTCATAAGCACAACTAATGCTTTTTTACAAACCGATTTTAATGGCTACGTAGAGAATTTTCAGCAGAACGCTATACAAAAAGGCTGGAATGGTAATTCTTTTACCTCGTTCCAGGTGGAAGTATCGGGGATGACTCTGTCTTGCCAAGCGAACCAACGCATGCGAGCAACTCCCATGTCCATTGAATTCAACAAATCCGTGTTGCCAGTAGTCAATTTAAGCAACAATGTCTTCTTTGTTCGAGACACATTAGCAACACCCCCTACATTGACGCCAGTTACAATTCCAATAGGAAATGTATCCTGTGTTGGCGATGGCAGTGTTCCGACTGACCAGGTTCCGAATTCATTGGCATTTGCTATCAACAAAGGATTGAAGAATGCGAATCCAGCATGGGGCGTTGCTGGTAATATTCATGTGACTGTTGAAAATGGATACACTATTAACGATACTAATTTGATTGGAAACATCAAGTTCAACAGTGGAGGACCTGGATTAACTGTAGATTTCATCTGTATTCGTGATACAAACTTTCCAGAGGGTCAATCGGTTTATAACAGAAGTGCCCACAATCTTTTAGGCATGCTTGTAAATGAAGTTCATTTTGATTTACCACTGACAGCACCCCAAATAAATGGTCTCTTTCCATCCACGACTGTTACCGGACCTACATATGAGATGTGTGGTCGCCCACCTGTGCTAAGTCCGATTGATCATGTTTATTTAAGAAGTCGAAGTCTGTTGCCGAATGGATTGGCCCAAGCGTTGAATGGACAGAACATTAGCACTGGTATGATTCAATCGGATATCGTGTGTCGTATTCCCTGGAACGAAGGCTGTAACTACGCCAATGCCGGTTATGCTGGTCAGAACTTTACGAAGATTGGAGCAGAGTATCCACCGAATGTGGTCAGTGCCTACAGTGGCGACTTGTCCCAATGGCAGTGGAAGAACCAGAGCGGAAAGGACTTTAGCTTCTTTGTTCCCACGAATATTATCTCCAACATACAAGTTGAACTGACTACCTTTCAGGGCACTCCTTTATCTACGTTGGCTCCCTACACCGGTGCCAGTGGTTCTTTTCTTTTAAAAGACAATGGTATTGGAGCCTTTGTAACATTACGATTCGATGTATTAGAGTAATTCTAAAATAAAAATATATTTTAGCATTTCTCCAGAAAAAAAATCTCCTTATAAATCATAGAAAGATGTCCAACTACCCAAAGAACTTACGATACGCCGTTCAACGTATGAGCGGCAACAATACTAATGTGTTCCGCCTTCAGACCCAGAATCAAACTAGCGCAGCTAATGGTCAGATAATTACCGTAAATTTGCCTACAAATTCAGTTTTGAACATGCGCAGTTTTTCCGCCCATTTCGATTGTGCTGTTTCCAACACAGGAAACCCTGGAACAAAGTATGTTGGATTGCCCGCAAACATTAGCTCTCTTATTAGTCGCGTAGAAGTGTTATGTGGTGGAACCCAGCTACAACAAGGGATACTCCAATACAATACCGCTTCTACTATTAAGAAAAGATTGTTCAACAAAAGAAACAAACAAGACACTGATGATAAAGTGTTGGCTGGCTCGTATCCAGTTGATATCACAGCAGCCGACCAACCTCCTGGAGCATTTATTTTAGACGAGTGGCTAGGATTTTTGAACGAGCTCGCACCACAGTTCCTAGATACAGGTGTAATTCCTGAAATCCAGGTCAGAATCTACCTTGCTGGTCCAGAAGTCCTCAGAGTAAATGGAGTTAAAGACGGTGCTCAAACTTTAGGTTTCAATCTTAGTAATATTTATTTTACCATAGAATCCTGTTCAATTGGAGATGGCGTGTATGATTTAGCACTTCAAGAACAGATGAATGCTGCTGGATTCCTAGAGGTTGCTTACCGTAATTATTACTCTTTTACAAACGGATTTAGTTCTGCTGCTGCCGGATTAAATTCTTCGAGCAGGTTTTCAGTAGCCGCGCAAAGTGTCAATGGAATTTATAGTGTTCTAAGAAACACCACTGGAGATAATAGTTATTCCAATGGACTTCAAGCCGAACAGACTATGGCAGATGCTTTAGGTCCTCAAACAGTATCTCAATACTTTAACATGACTTCAGCAGGTATTGGAGAGTGGAGATACCAGGTGAATAATGTTCAAGTTCCACAATACGGTGCTACACCATTAGATGCTCTTCATTTAGTTGGAGTAGCTAAAGACGATATACATAAGAATAACAGAGGATGCCTTGTTACTACTGATTCACAATGGTTAAATAATTATTTTGTCATGGCAATTAGGCTCTGCCATGCTGGTGATCTTGAAGATATTCGTAGATTAAGTGGTTACGATAGTCGTGGCACTAATGCTATTATGACGCTAGATACAAAAGGCACCGCAGGAGGTATTAACGGCACCGCGGAGGTATATACTCTTGTATCTACTACTGCTACTTTACGTGTGGGACTTGGCCGTTCTATCGAAGTTATTAACTAAGTTATGGTAACAAACCCGCATTTCAAATCGTGGTAACCTATGTAACAACTAAACCCGCATTTCAAATCGTGGTAACCTAGGTAACAACTGAACCCGCATTTCATATCGTGGTAACCTAGGTAACAACTGAACCCGCATTTCAAATCGTGGTAATCTAGGTAACAACTGAACCCGCATTTCATATCGTGGTTTGCCGACTAAGGTAAAACCCGCATTTCAAATCCTGGTCTATTGACTGAACCCGCATTTCAAATTGTGGTTTGGTATGACAACAAGAATCCCGGATTTCAAATCGTGGTTTGCTGACTAATGGTGGAACCCGCATATGAAATCGTGGTTCAGGAGTTACTCGGGATACCCGCATTCAAAATCGTGGCATCATAGTGCTATTGTAGTGTTAAAGTTTTTAAACACTATAATATAATCTCAATGTATAATAAATGACTTATACTGTTAAAGAGAAAAATGGTAAGTTTCACCTGTATAATACAAGCACTAAACGTATGTTATCCAGATCATACGACAGTCCAGTAGAGGCAAAAGCCTCGATTACACGAGTAAATAAGAGGGGTCAAGGCATAAAAAAGTATCATAATTGCTGTCGTAGTCATGGGTGTGGTAAGAAAAACAAGAAAAAGACTACTAAAGTAACCAATAAGACTACTAAAGTAGTAAAAAAGACTACAAAACCCAAACCTAAAATGCGGACTCCAATGAAAAAAAAAATAAAAAAAAAAAAAAGACGAGTAGCCTTGACTCAAGTGGTGAATAATGCTGGTAGTGGTAAGAGACTTTTAAGTAGGGGAATGACTAAGGGACAAAAGACCTATCAAAGTGCTATAGACAGGTTAGCAGGCAAAGCATCTAAGATGGACGCAATATACAACAAGATGGCATTTTAAAAATATTATAATATAATAAACATGAAACCACCTCAGATACCAGAAATGAAACAAGGTGTAAATCAAACGGTGTGGCTGAACCGCCCACGTTTTGGCTTACACAGAGAGCCTGTAGGAAACAATCTAAACTACATTACCGATAGAACAGTCTATGTTCCGACTATGTTTATGACAGCTGTGATCAACAATCCAGATAGAACTGAAGTGCCCTGTAAAGAGATATTGGGTCCAAATGGTGGGCACTTGCGACCACCTGGTGCGAACATCAAACAAGGCTATGTTCCGGCGACTGGAACGCAACACGGGCAGCGGATTGGGATGGGCTCGACTCCTCAGCATCCTCTGAACACACCGATGTTGAAGAATGCCAACTCCTTCTATGCTTACATGAACGCCAATGTAGGAGGTAGAAGTTTAAAAGTCAAGAACGGTAAGATTATAAAGAAAAAAAAATAAAAGGATATAATAAACATGTCTTTGTATGTAAATGGTAGAGCAGTAAGTAGAGAACAGTTAGAAAAAAACTTCAAGATGTTGAACGACCCCCTTCGAAATTATGCTCCAGTGCGTCCTATGTATGTGCCTCCAAGCACCGTTGGATACAGCAGCATCAATGCGAACGAAGCGGTCTATAAGGCAGGCTTGGCTCAGGCGAAAATTAAGAGCATGGAGAAGAAGAGAAAGCTAAGACTCATTCGATTGGCACTGGAGCGGCAACGAAAAGAGCGTAAGATGAATAAAGGTCCTAGTGTGACACCAAAGCCTGCCGCTCCTGTTGTCAGGCAGCCAGCATTTTCCCATAGTTGATTCACAAATGTATATTTTGTATCGCATCTATATACAAAAAAATATTTTGTATGTATATGTTATATGCCAAAAAAAGGAAAAATTGAAGACCCGGAGCGATTAGCACAGTTAGCAGCAGCTAGAAAAAAGTCCTTGGAAACAAGGCGGCGGAATGCCAGGATCAAAAAAGCGAAGAAAAAAGAAGAGGAAGAGAAGGCTAAAAAGTATGATGAAATGTTAAAGACCAAGGAAATACAGGAAAAGCAGGTTAATCTGGACGATACCGCCAGTGAAGAGCCTCAAGACGAGAACGTAGTCAATCACCCAAGCCATTCACGCTTTGGGGAAAAGCCGATGGTCGAGACTCCAATTGAAGTAGAGGAGCCGGTCATGGTGTTGAAGGAGCCAGAGCCAGAGCCCGAACCTGAACCTGAACCAGTGGTCGAGGAGGAAGAAGAGGAAGCCTCCGAACCAGACCTGTTCAAATCCGAAGAAGAATACTTCAGTGACAACACAGTAGAGAGCGAAGACAGTTATACTCCGCCAGTCAAAGTCCGTAGAAAGAAAAAGCCGAAGAAATCCAAGAGGCATATTAAAAGAGTAAAATACTACAGCTCCAGCGACAGCAGCGATAGCGAAGGGGAAATTATTATCAGGCGCAAAAAGCCTAAGAAAAATGTATTGTATTACGAGGACCTGGAGGAGTATCTACGCATGAAGAACAAGGATAAATTCGTAGAGCCTCCAGTTCATCAGCCTGAACAGCCAGACCCTGAGGAGACTGAACGAGACTACTTCAAGCAGCGATTGGAACTGGCGAAACAGAGTTTGTTTTCAATATAATTCTGTTTGTATATAGTATATGCCAAGATTTAACCCAAACGTAAGGTATCAAATCCGTAGAGAAGGCGGTAGATACATTGTTATTAACTTAGACCGAAATCGAAGAATGAACAAGACGCATGCGACCAGACGGGAAGCTCAGGCCCATATCAATGAAACCAAGCGTAGAGTGTCTCAGATCATCGGATATCACAACAGAGCACCAGCAGCAGCACAGCGAAACAACAGAAGAGCACCGCCTCCAGCGAATAGACGTGGTGTTGCGAATGTAGGGCGAACGGCAGTAGCTGGTAGAAGGGGCAGACCACCTGGTGCCAGGAATCGAAATGCTGGTGGAGGTGGAGGTGCCAGAACTCGAAATCGTGGTAGGGCTGCTGCTGATGGTGCCACGAATCGAAATCGTGGTGGTGCTGGACCGTCAAATGCCAGGACTCGAAATGGGGGTAGCAGTTCAAGCACTACCACTACAACCCGATTACGAAGAACTAACACAGTTGAAACGCCTGCCAGACGACCATCAAATAGACCGAGAACACAAGGTCTGGCAAGAAGAAGACCAAGACGTGGTGAAAAGCCTGTTAGACGGTTGAATTTGTAATTTAAAAAAAATTTGATTGAAATTATTTTTAATTTATATGGATTATCTGAACAATTAGAAACAACATGTCGCAAACATCCATTACTCACCAAGTTTTAGAATTAGTTGATAATGTTAAAAAGAAACTAACTGATAAACAATATAAAGATATAGTCGAGTTGTTACAAAAACAACATAAGAACCTAGAAAAAAAGCCATATTATTTAACCGCTGTAGCACCAGTCATAAGGGTTAGGAAGGATGATGGAGGTTGTTGTGGTTATTCTTTGACATGTGAGTTACAATCATTTAAATTTGTAGCCCATTTATCTGATGAAGGTTTAAAAAAATTAAAAGAATTTATGAATATTGACTTACATCATCGTCATATAAACAAACTAGAAAATGAATTTGGATTTGAATTTCAAGTTTTAAATACTTTTAGAAGGCAGCAAGAACTTATAACAGATACAAATTTAAGAAGTGTATATTTAAAAGAAAGTGATTCCTTTAGTGTTATGTTACTTCAGATTTCAATTGGTTCTATACATAAACCATTTCACAATAATAGTGACCTTATATAATTTAAAAAAAATTTGATTGAAATCATTTTTATATTATATGGATTGAAAAATGAATAGAATTGACCAGTTGCCAGAAGTTTTACAGCAAAAGATATTAGAATACAATGCCGACCATAGACCTCAGTGGAAAGATGTGATGCGAGATTTGATCATGTTTGATGCTGATATACTTATGGAGTTTTTGTATGAACATAGAGAGGATGACGACTTGTTGGGGGACGATAGAATTTTGATAAAATCTCACTACGATATAACATATTTACAAAATAATTTAAAACGTTTAGAAATACCTCATGAGGCGTATAAAGATATAAGATTTGAGATTGTCAAAAAATGTAAAGAAAAGAACCTTACTGAAACTATGGATACTTGGGATAATGTAAGAGTATATACCTATACTATACATGACCATACTATAAATAAGGAATGTGTAGAGTGTTATAGATTTAAAGGACTACCGTATAAAAAACCACATGTAATTTCAAAATTTTGTAACATCATCCCTTATGTATATGAATATTATGAGGGTTTATTTGACGGGTATTATCATACAGCAAAAGAATTGTTACATCGAAGTGATTTTATACTCCATATTAGTAAAGATAGTAGTTATTATTTTAGTGAAGATAGTTGTGATAGTAGTGAAAATAGTTGTGATGAAGATGATTATTAATTAAAATATCCTTTTTATATAAATGATAGAAGACGAATTTCTCCCATCTATATACGAGACCAAATTACCCAAGCTTCCAAATGCCGACTTAAAGGTAGTTCAAGCAGAGCC
>WLWF01002378.1_pt1 | contig 13732 bp, 22 predicted proteins | sample 6718331 | NCBI WGS metagenome assembly WLWF01 (sample SAMN12718692, study PRJNA515312) | sponge metagenome | isolation source: marine sponge | host: Mycale hentscheli | place: New Zealand: South Island, Marlborough, Capsize Point | collected 2003-05-01
CTATCTCATAGACCTGCGTGCCACCAATAACTATCTCGATTGGTACGTCTGAAGAAAAGCCCAGCTCCTGCATTGCAGAAGCCAGGCGTCCCAGGAAATCCTGTTCTTTCATTTAGCCGATTGAAGGAGCAATCAAAGCAACAGGGGTAGATTCAGCAGCTGCCAAATCCAGTGGGAAATTGTGGGCGTTACGCTCATGCATCACTTCCATTCCGAGTCCTGCACGGTTGAGGACGTCCGCCCAGGTGTTAAGTACACGGCCTTGACCATCAAGGATTGACTGGTTGAAGTTCAGCCCGTTTAGGTTGAAGGCCATTGTGGATACACCCAAAGCGGTGAACCAAATGCCGACGACCGGCCACGCAGCTAAGAAGAAATGTAGTGAGCGACTGTTATTAAAGGAAGCGTACTGAAAAATCAGACGTCCAAAATAACCATGAGCGGCAACAATGTTGTACGTCTCTTCTTCTTGTCCAAACTTATAACCGTAGTTTTGAGACTCGGTTTCAGTTGTTTCACGGACGAGTGAAGAAGTAACGAGTGAGCCATGCATCGCAGAGAACAGTGAACCACCGAACACACCGGCAACGCCGAGCATGTGGAAGGGGTGCATCAAGATGTTGTGCTCTGCTTGGAACACCAACATGTAGTTGAATGTGCCAGAGATGCCAAGCGGCATTGCGTCAGAGAAAGAACCCTGACCGAATGGATAAACGAGGAAGACTGCGGATGCTGCTGCAACAGGTGCAGAGTAAGCAACGCAGATCCAGGGGCGCATACCTAACCGGTAGCTAAGTTCCCATTCTCGTCCCATGTAAGCGTAGATACCAATGAGGAAGTGGAACACAACGAGCTGGAAGGGTCCGCCGTTGTAGAGCCATTCGTCAAGGGTGGCTGCTTCCCAGATTGGGTAGAAGTGAAGTCCGATTGCGTTTGAAGACGGGACAACTGCTCCTGAAATAATGTTATTTCCGTAAAGGAGCGATCCAGCAACTGGTTCACGAATGCCATCGATATCTACAGGTGGTGCGCCAACAAAGGCGATAATGAAGCAAATGGTTGCAGCAAGCAACGTAGGAATCATCAACACGCCGAACCAGCCCACATAGAGGCGGTTGTCTGTTGATGTTACCCAGTCACAAAACCGCTCCCAGTTAGAGTTAGCGCCGGAGCGCTGTAATACTGTTGAAGCCATTTTAATAATGCGGTGTTTTGTTTATTGGGTAGTACTCAGGTGTGGTTAACCTTACTTAACAATCATAGCCTGATTGTCACGAAATCGACACAGTAAATATACTCAAAGGTCTAAATCTTGTGTCCTAATTTTATAATCTCGTTCGAAGTCTCGTGCTTCTTTACGTTCTTTCAGCTCGTGTTCAAGGTGTTGAATAAATCCTTTGGTTGATTCTCGTTTAATAGTTTTAGACATTCTTTTCTCCTAGTTGACAACAGTTAGGAGCGGGAATGCTCCCAACTATATTTACTTTATCGTGGAACTCACACAGATTAGATTAAATATAAGTGAAGCTTACATAATCTACACCTGGTCCAGTTAGTCCAATTGCTTCAGCAGCACCGCGAGATAAGTCGAGCTCACGAGCCCCAATGAACGGACCACGGTCGTTAATTCGGACGTTGACACATCCTTGATAACAGACTTGTAGCCGCGTTCCGAAAGGGAGAGTTTTATGTGCTGCGGTAAGTCCCATTTGGTCATACACTTCACCGTTCGCTGTGAGACGTCCGTGGAAGCCTGGACCGTACCAACTGGTAAGCATAGAGCCACCAGCGGATGCGGATGTAGACAGAGCCAATAGAAGGGCACTAGAAGTAGTAAGTATTTTAGATAACATAGGTAGTTCATATTATTTACCAAACCTTAAGTTAACAAATAGGGAACACATTTAAGTGCTCCCAATTATATAACTATCACGCAGTGACTAGGTCACGTGCGATAGCAAAGGCCTTCTTGCTGATCTGAGCACCAGCGCCGAATGTGCCACGAGCGAACTGTGCTCGGGTCTTAGCAGCACTGACGCCACGTGTGCTTGTTTCTACCTGAGTAATAGCGTTAAAGCCATTCCAGAGGGAGAATGAAGCGTACTCTGAGCCATAGCCAGCACGGAATGCTTGCTCTAGCTTCTGACGTTTACGTAGTACTTGACCTTCATCTACGTTGTAGACCTCGTCAACAAACTCGTTGAACTCAGGCATAGACATAGCTGTACGTGAGAACTCACGCATCAGGTCACATTCAGTAGCAAAGTCTTGCCTAGCTACATCAATACTCTCGATAAGAGCATCGAAGTTAGCGTTAGCAGTGCCTTTGTGAGTGATACTTGATTGAGCGCCACTCTCATTGAGAGCAGCAGTCAATGTGTTTTGACAGACAACACGGATGTTGGTGAACTTTGCACCACAACCAGTCTTGCCGTCGTGTCCTAAGTAGCCGACAATGCGGCGCTTTACTGTGTCACCAGGGACGATGTCCGTCTCCGCACCACGGAGTGTGGCGGTAAAGCAGACTTTGGCACCGTCAGATAGAACGATGACGCAGTCCATGTCTGCCTCTTCACGGATGAACTCAGCCATCCGAAGGAGCGAATCGTTTTGAACAATCTCATATTGTCTGCTGACAACACCGAGCAAGGCTTGGGTGTCAGTACGGACAACTCCGAAGTGTTCTGTAGGCAATCCGTCGCGGTGACCTTCGATATCACCCCAGTAATACAAGGGGCGTTTCTCGACAGTAAATAGTGCGTCTGCTGTTTCAAACGCTTCTCGCGCTGGCAAGGTGCCGTCAGTGACGACGCCCATCCCGTGCCAGGCACGTTCGCCATTGCCGAGCCAGCCAGATGTGAAATTTGCGGGCATTTGTTTGTAGCCATGTATTGGACACCAATTGAGAAAGCCGCTGGTAAGCGGCCGCCCAATGTCTACATGGGAACAATTCTCACTGACAACTAGTCAGCTTTTACATTGCTCGATTTGGACCCATATTCACTTAAATACTTAACTACAGCGTTAAGGATTAGGTCGTTCATAGTAATGTCATCGTTGATACCGATGAACTTCAAACTCTTGTGGATGTCAGGAGGCATCACTACTGTTACTCGTTTGATAATGCCTCGGCATGGTAAGTACTAGCATAACTACCTACAGGCTGTGGGCCAGATAGAACACATTATTATGACATTCTGTTCATGAGTAGATACAGTTCTACAGCTTTACAACAGCGTGGTTTCAAAATAAGCGGTTTTTTGCTCGAATGTGCCTACAAACACTGGCTATCGTCAGTTTCTGGGGTACAGGCAAAGTGCTACAAAACTACGCTTGCTACAGTCGTTTCTCTATATATGTCTTTTTTATATAGGCACTACGTAGTTCCCCTATACTTCTTTTTAAATTGGGTATATAAGAGAATAGCGTAGTTAGCGTAGCTTTTTACAGCTGAATACTAAAAAACCCAGTCATAGACCGGGCTTTGCTTGCTACGCTAGTTGTGTAGCTTTTACTGTCGATAAGATTTAACAGTAGCAATAGCGTTATTTAAGTTGCGTGCTTTGACTTCGCCAAGATCACTAGCATCGCTTACATCCATTTTGTATTGATCAGCAAAAGATTGAGTAGCATCGCTTTGGTCATCAGCACGAGGAGCAGGCTCATTTGAATTAGCAAATAAACCATCACGACTACCTAAACTAAGCTTATATTTTTCAAGGTTGTCTTGTGCTTTTGATACAGCATCGCTGTGCTCAAATGATTGAGGATCAGCAGTTGATTGCTCTTCTACGCCACGTCTAGTTTCAATATCATCACGCAAGCCATTGATATCTTTAGTTACGTTATCTAGCTTGTCAGTAATGCTATTGTTGTAGTCATTAACTAAGTTGTTAGTAACGGTAGTAATATCTTCATTAGAAGAGTATTGACCACCGTTGCCTGCTTTCTTATGAAGCTTTTGAGCACTACGTTGGTAATTTACATAGTCTTTAGCAGAAGCATTGCCTTTAACACCGTCCATATGCTGAGCACTGGTGCGGTAATCAAAGTCATTACGGCTTAGATTTTCAAATTTAGCTTGAGTTCTCTTTAAGTCAATCATTCCACGAGTTGCACTTCCACGCCCTTGCATCTCAGGGTAGTACACAGGAGATGAGCCTAAATTTCTTAGTTCCTTTTCAAAAAAACTTTGTTTTTGATGATAGTCCATTTTGTTGAACTTCTTCGGCTTGTCTCGTCCCATAACAGTAAATACTCAGTATTACTATTTTACTGTTCTGGCTCAAAGTAGTTGCCGTTATCGTCTTGTTTGCCGAGCTTAAGTTTATAGCGTTCGAGGAAGTTATCAGCTGCGTCTTTACTAGCAGTATCACCAAACAAGTCAGTACCAGTCTTGCCAGACATTACATCATCTTTATATTGAGCTAAACGAGCTTTAGCGTGTGCGACTTTAGGTGAGTGAGCAAATTCAGGAGGTTCGTCAGTTTCAAAACTATTGTCTTCTTTAGGTTTTTGATCTGTACTAATAAAACGGATGACAGCACCGAGGTCATTTTCAGATTTAATGCCATCGTTCCAGTCACTACCTTCGCGTCCCATCTCTCCAATAAAAGTATTACGGAGCGCTGAATTGTCCATGAACTTAGAAGCATCTCCATCATTTTTGAAAGAGACGTGTCCATCATCACGAATTAAAAGCGAGTCACCAAAAATCTTTTTAAGCTTTCCGGTGCTCATTGAGCCTTCTTTATAAGCCATACAAGAAAAAAACACTTATTACTAGTGTACTTGGTCAGCAGTAGACTTTTTAGGTTTGTAGACAAGGGGTTCATCAAGGTACTCACAGATCATTTCTGAGAGTTCCCAATAGTGAATGAACCAATCAGCGATTAGTCCAGAGTGTGGCAAACAATGGTATCGATACTCGACGTCGTATATCTCGTCCAGTATCTTGTCTCTTAGTTTCTGCTTGTCCATAGATAGAAGGGAAGGAAGGGATATCAGGTAGTGCCTCTACTTCAGCTTCTAGTCTATTGACATCGTTAAAAGGAAATGACATTAGTTATAGAGAGATGCGTAAGCAGGTATGACATATTTGCCGCCAAGATCACAGTTGTTTTTCAATGAATCACTACTGTTTCCTTTCCAGCCAGAGTAACACTCCCAATAGTGAGTAGGTAAACCAGTTACATCGTCAAACCCGTCCATATCGTTATCATAGTAGACACCGAGATTGCCTGCTGCTCCAGCATCTAGTAAACGGAAAGAGCGTTTAGCAACCATACGGTATTTACCTTTACCTTCACTGCAAGTAATTTCAGTTAGTTCAGTATTGAGAGTACAGATGTCAGGTAATTTAGGTAACTCATAAGAGATAGCTGCTTCATTAGCAAAAGTAACTGCTTGAGATTCAGCTACTCCAAAGTTATTAGACCTAACTTGAGCGATGGTAGGTGCAATAGCCATAGTCATTACACCAGGCATCATCACACCCATTATTGCTGTACTGATAGTGACGGTAATAATATTCATCAGCTTGAAGCAGGAATACTAGCAACACCACTGCTGTCTAAAGTGACAGTCCAGGTATCGCCGCCACCAGTAGCAGCGATGGTACCGTCTGCGGCACAAGAGTTTCCTGTAACGAGAGTTACGTTGGTAGGAGCAGTTGCAAGAGTATAAGAATCACCCGTCACAAGAGCAAGAGAACAGCTCTTACCTTCGTTAACAACGTGTGATTTAGCTGCTGATGATTTAGCTTTTTCCTGTGCTTTAGAGAGTTCAGGCAAGCCAACAGCAGTAAGGATGCCGACGATTGCGACGACAACCATTAGCTCGATAAGGGTGAAGCCGTTTTGTTTCTTTGACTTGGCTTTCTTAAGAGCAGTTTGAAGGAATTTGTTAGTCATTTTATAGTTTCTCGTTGGGTTAGTTATATTTAAGCGTGAAAAAAGGCGCCTACGATGATAGACGCCTGAGAGTTATTGGAGAGGCAAGTAAGTCTCAATCTGCTGGATTACATCCCGCATAGTTGCACCTGCATAGCCTGAAGCACCACTGTAGAAAGTAGTAGGTTCAGCCATAAGTTCTTCTCTGTCAGGGTGACGAGAAGCAGGCCGTGCTTTGCGGCAGATACCTTCAGCACGTTGCATTTGAATCAAAATTTGATCAAGTTGAACTCTTGGGATAGAGACCATCTCGAAGTTAAATTCGGACATTGTGAACCTTAAAAGGACACAATGATTGAAAGCCGCTGGTAAGCGGCTAGATGTTTGAACCCATTGCAGAGTTGAAACCGTCAACTATAGATTGGAACTTTTCTTTAGCTGGATATAGTTGGTTCAAAAGTAGATTTTCGGCCGCCCGCCTTCGGCGCAGACCTGCTTCACTAGAGCTACCTTTGTTGATGTACATTGACATTGCATCACCAATTTGCCCAGAGTCACCGCTCTTGATTGCACTTTGGAGTGTTTCATAACCCTTAGGATTAGTCACAGTGCCAGGTCCAGTGTTATATGCAAAAGAGCCTAAAGCCGCTTTTTGTGCTGGAGATAGTGCACTGAAATCAGGATTAGTTTCCATCTGAGTTGTGAACTCAGTAAGTTTATTTTGCATCATTTCTTCTGCTACTTCCATAGTGACTGGTGAGTCATCGAGAGACACAGCAGATCCATCAGGGTATTCAGTAGTTCCGTAGCCAACAGTAGGGATACCTTCGCCGTCTAAATACGGATCAGGTCTAAATCCTTCGTACTCACGTACAAGTTGGTCACGTTTAGTTTTATAGAATTCTTGTACGTCAGACATTAGTTAATTCTCAAGCTCTGAACTGTGCTTCGTTAAATTCAGGAAGATTAAAGGGACTCATTCCCATTTCAGGCATAGCAGTGAATGCCATAGATTCGGCAGTGACATTACGCATATTTGTCATAACAGGGGAAATACCTTGAACACTTACCGGAGCAGTGAAGTCAGCTACGTAGCCAGACTCTGCTCGTTGATTGGGCATACCTTGCCTTTGTGACCATCGGCGCTGTCCAGCAAATCGCATAGCTATATAGCAAGTAAGTCTTTAACTATTGTAGTAACTTAGTGGCTACTAAATGTTAGTTACCATAGTGAAGATGGTGATGATAACTAATGCCTAATAAGCGTAGTTATAGGAAATATTGTCTTATAAATTTGCAGGGCAGAATAAAGCTGTAGCACGAGAGTTAGTCACTAATCAGAGTGCTTATCAACAACAAGTAGCGATATACGATGCTCTTGTAGATCTTGTTCGTAGAGATCCAAGGATGTTAACGGACAGCAAGAGCAGAGAAAGCATCTCTAGAGCACAGAATTTGCTGCGTTCTGAATCAACAAGTCTTTTTAAACCTCATTTAAATGAACTGCAGCAATATGTAGCTGCGAATCCAAACCCAAAAGATATGGAATACGGAGCTTTGCTTAGTATTCTTAAAAAGCCTTTAAATACGTTTGGTCAGCAGAAGAAGGACATAAGTGGTTGGTATGGAGCTGAAGCACACCATATGGTCCCTTCTGCTCAAATGGCAAGTATGCAAGCAGGGCAGGGTTATAGACAGTGGGGAGACACACTCTATGGTGCAGGCAAAGTAATACCTATTACATCGAGTGCTTATAACGGTCTGGAACTACGCAGTGAGCCAGGTCATAACCTTAGCCACTACGATATATTTGGTCGTCAATTCAACAAAGGTGACGCGCCTGATCCTGGAGGGATCATTGATGCTCGTACACCTACAGCGGAAGCAGTACATATGTTGACTGACTCAGCCAAAGCTTCTCATTTGATATCGAGAATAGGAGGGCAAGCAGACGCAGAAGTGTTTTTACCTCAACTAACAGCAGCTGTGTCTGATCGTATAGGGCGTCAGGTTAACCCAGGAGAGTTTAGCAGCACATTATATTCACCTCTTGGACAGGGTCGTACAGAGGCAGCAAACATCAAGAAATACACAGATAAAGAGCTAGTGGAAAAAGTGACGGAGGAAGCGTACGGAGGTAGTTATTCAGATGGTGCGGAAGAATATTTGGAGCAACGTGGTGCATCAGGGTTAATCAAGACTACAGACGAGCGTCGTCTTGAAAACAATGCGAGGAAGCGCAATAAAAACCGTGCTGTTTTAAGTAGAGGAGCCCCTTTGTTACGTCCTGACTTAGGTCAAACACTGGCCGCAGCAGGTATAGATGCAGATAAGCTTTTAAGCGTACTATTGCGTTAGTTCAGAGATAAAAAGATAAAAGAAAGCCCGCAATAGCGGGCCATACCTATCAGAAGATAGGTGCTTCAGTCACTTCAGGTGTTGCGTCAACTTTGGGCTCAAAGCGACGAGCAACGCGCTTAACAGTGTTAGCAGGTGCTGCTTCTTTATCAGCAGGCATAGGTCCAAGACCACCAGTAGGGATCTGAACCTCCGTCAGTGAGATCTGAGGACGCTTGCGGACGTGAAGCTCACCAGCTTTCTCGTAGGTCTCAGAGACACCAGAGATGTGACCGGTAAGGGTTACTTGGCGACCAACAGGGAGGAAGCCTTTCTTGTAAAGACCAAGCAAACCATTGCTGTTGTTAAAGACAATGGATACAGCTTTGTCGTCACCATCAGCCATATTGCTGAGGACAGTAACAGCAATAAACTCGCCGTACTGACCATCGACTACATCGATGTTAGACACACGTCCCTGGAAGGTGACGGTGTTGAAGTTGGCGTAAGACTTGATGGAAGTTGTCATTTGAAAAAGATAATGGACATTAAGAAAGAAAGCCGCTGCTAAGCGGCTAGAGGCTGTTAGTCTTCGTGGTGAATACAGGTGAAGTCATTATCACCAACAGTGATTTGGATCAATGAATCAAACATTGATTGAAACTTACCTGCATCACGTAACCAGCAGATACCAGTTTCTTTTTGGCCCTCTTCAAGGTTGGTTTCGCCAACCATAGTGTGCCAAGTGATCATACGGTTAACAATCATCATTGCCATCACTTTGTGGACTAGGGGGTCTTTGACAAGGTCAGATGCCATATCAAGAGCATCGGAAGCAACTTGCTCGATGTACTCTTGTGAGTACTCTTGCTTGTCAAGGTTAGAACGCAGCTCTTCTTCTGATGGTGCAGATTCAAGCGCAGCGGTCAGTTGGTCCATTGAGATTTCGTTAGGGACGGATGCAGTCATTTATATGATTGAAAGAACATTAAGAGAGAAAGCCGCTGATAAGCGGCTTGGGTGTTCAGAAGCATCCAAGTGCCGTGCGAATGCGGGCACCGGGGTAGTTCTTGCACTTAGCAATAGCTTCGTCTAAGTCCCAAGTAATCAGCAGGGTCATCCCTGCAATAACTACTTCAATGGGAACAAAAGTTTGCATCTAAGTTTTTACAAAGAACACTTCAAGAGAAAGCCGCTGGTAAGCGGCTAGAGGCTGTTACTTAGACGAGGTCGCAACAAAGATGGGCGTAACCTGCGTCTGAGATGAAGTCACCAACGTTCTCATCCCATAGGGCAGCAGAACCATCGTTGAAGACTGTATAGTTAACTTCTTCAGTCAAATAATTTAGAGCATCCTCATGCTGAGGAATGATCTGGGAGATACCAGAGATATTAGAACCCACAATTTTGAAATCAAAAGAAATTGCCAAATGAAGCGACAAAAAGAACACGAAAGAAGAAAGCCGCTGCTAAGCGGCTAGAGGCTGTTGAACTATGGTTGACGATCTTGAACGCGATCAAGCGCAATTGCTCTCTGTTATCCACAGTTCGAACACTTTTTGAGAAAGCCGCCGGTCGGCGGCCTTCAAGGGCTGTTATTCAGTTACTGTTGCTTGTTCCTCAGGCTGCGCGTAGTCAGCCTCAAGGATCTTGCGGGTTTCTTTCAAACGATCGATTGCTTGTTGATGACCAGCAATTAGTTTGTTCAACTCAGTTATCTCAGCGAGAGCTTGTTGACGTTTATATTCAGTCCACTGTGAGTCACTAAGGACATACACGGATGGTTTTGAGTAGTAGCTCGTAGGGAGCATATCGAACGATAGTGTGCTGATGTTATACATTTAGGGTACGTGCTTGTTTCTATTACCGACCCCTTTAATTTAAGGCAATTAACGGCCCTCAATAGGTCGGTTAGCCCCCATTAATGGGCAGTGATTAACGACTTGTTGTCCAATGAACTTGGCATTGAACAGTTCAGCAGCAGCAAATGCTTCTAGCTCAACCAGTTCGTGGTCATCTGGATAGTCAGCCCTAATACGCTCGACAGTAATACCACTAAGACCATAGCTAACGAATTGAGCATAATCTTCATTGTCCTTCAGTAACGGATGAAGTACGGTACTGGATGTAGGCGTCTTACAGTATTGGATAAAGTGCCAAACTTCGTGACGCACAGTATCGTGATCGTTTGCAGTAACGTTATCTGGATCTACACAAAGTGAGAGGATTGGTAATCCTTTAGTAACTTTGAATGATCCATGATTAGTGCCATCACATACAGCAGTATTGAACCGTACGTCTACACCGTAACTCTCTATTAGTCGTAATAGATCGTATGTTCCGTCATCAAGACGTGCAAAAGAGGGTATTGCAGTAAAACAGGCCGCAAGCCCCGCTAGAAGACATTTAGATAGGGTGTTGATCATAAGTTTCGTCAGGTTTATAGTGTAATTTGGAAGCTTTCTTGAGGATCTTCTGAGCCTGTTTACGGGAGGTACAGGAAGATGCTTGGTTAAGAAGCTTCTGGAGTTTGGATACTTTCATAGTGAATAGGGGGCTCAATACAGCGGTTAGAGATAGCCTCAGCCGACTGCTCATTTATATACCCAGCCTCCACCGCTAACTGTAACTCTGCAGCCACTTCTTGGCAGACAGATACAGTAGATAGGAGTAGAGGTAGTAGTAAGATATGCATACCTTAAGTATAAATAACAGTGAGGACTGTAGTGAGCTTAAGGTTGTCTTAATAAAGCCAAACCTTCTCGCTATGGTCAGCCCAGTACTGACAGTTCTTAGTAACGTGAATACTATCTACGCCCTGAAGTCGAGCTCCCTCACAGTTATACGGTGAATCGTCTACAAGAGTGCCAACCATACGGTAGACAGACTTGAGATACTGAATCACCTCCTGTTTAGTAATGGAGGAAGACTCGGAATCGTTTGATAGTGCAATGAAGTCGAAGGAGATACCGTGACGTGTCAGCCACTCCACAGTCTCTTCCAGACGTTCTAACGGACGAGCAGTAGCAATAGCTATAGCGTCGCCTTTAGATTGCATCAAGCGCAACAGAGACAGTACAGAGGTATCAGGTAAGAATGACCGTGCTGCATCAAAGAATGTCTCTCTGGTTAAGCCAGTATTGTCAAAATCCTCGGGCTTAGAGGTAAGGGTGTCGTCAACATCGAAGATATGTACAACTTGATCAGGAGATGGTTTAGATACCTGAAAACCAGCAAACAGGTTTTGGACAATGAAATTCATTCAGTAGTGAGAAAGGATAATAAGTGTTAGAGGTCATATAGAGCGGTGTAATCGTCAGCTACGTTACCGATAGCGTTACCCATAAGTCCAGCCATAATTGGAGCAGTAGCGTAACTAAGGAAAGCTCCAGCCAAACGAGAACGTTGGCCTAAGTTAGCTTTCATACCAGCTTGATCCATAATGGCTAAAGCGTTTTTAGATGCAAGAGCTTCGTCAATAAGAGTGGGAGAATTTAGAAGAGATGCAATAGCAATACCTTCGACAATGTCATCATCACCTTGTTGTAAAGCAGCTTGAATAATAGGAACACCTACAACAGCAGCTCCAATAGCTGTAGCAAGCTTTGGATTTTGTTGAAGCTTTCCCCTAAGCTTACGAACTTGACGTCCACGCTTAGTTTTAAAAGATGCTCCGTGACCTAGCTCGTGAGCAAGGATCTCTGAAGAAGTATTTGGGTTGTAATTAATAACGTCATACTCTGTGCCATCTGGACTCTGTTTAATGGTATGGCTACCAAATTGACTACCAGATAGTTGTTGCAGACGTTTCTGCATATCAGGGTCAGGTTGATTGGCATTTAGGACAACGTTGTTAACTTGACCAGGAGCAATCTCGTTAACACGTTTGTCCATCCCTGCTACTAGACGCTCAGGTACATCTCCTGTAGATGAATCTTTAACAGGTTCGTCTTGCAACAAATGATGCATTGCATAGCCTTGGTTAGCACCTAAGCCAAGTATTGCAGGTAAAAGAGGATGCACAATTATTTACACGTAAGTATTACTAGTGTAAAAGATATCAGACAATAGACTTGCGTGCCTGACCAATAGCTTTACAGCTAAGCTTAAAGATATTAAAGCCAATATAGCAAGCAATAGCGAATTGACCGGGAGGGGTGAAAGCTAAAGCTGCTGTACCAATAGCTGCGCCACCGGTAGCAATAGTCTTTTCACCTTGATCCCAATCAGAAGGGCAGTTGTTATAGACATAAGAGCCGACTTTGTAAGCAGCAATACCTGCTACTAAAGCTTCAGAAGCGAAGCCTAGAGCTTCACCAGCAAGGTCAGTGCTTGCAGGCATTTCAGCAACAATGTCAGATGTACCTGCGGACAGTTCTCCAGCGGCTGAAGTACTACCGTCAATGAGTTGCACATCTACAGCTTCAGCAGATTGAGCAGCTTCAAACTCAGTAGAAGTCATATCTTCACCGCCACGTGAGCGGTTGATAGAGCTGTCTTCCATAATGGTGTTGTCGTGAGTGTACTCACCACCATTAGCGCCAGCTTCAATGCGAGAAATATCACGGTCACCAATGTTGTGCTCAACTGTTTCCCAGTGACCAGAAGCTCTGCCTTGGTCATAGACATAAACATCTTGAGTAACAGTACCGCCGTCCATAAAGACTTCAGTTTCGTGAGAGCTGTCCTGAAGTGACTCAGGAACAAGGTGCTCAAACCACTCAACAGCAGTACCACCATCAGGGTCTTTAGCAGCTACTGCAGCAAACTTATCTTGAACGTGAGGCTCAAGGTTTGCGTAGTTGAGGTTAATAGACATAAGTTAAACGATAAATGCAAATAAGAAAGAAACCCGCCGTTAGGCGGGCAGGAAGATCAGTCTTCGTCTACAACTTCAGTCTTCTCATCAGACTTCTTAGCAACAGGCTTATCATCAGCCTTAGCTTTATCGTCAGACTTACGATCAAAGCGAGCCATAAGACCAAACATAGGGTCTTTACCGTCAGCACGTCGCTGTCCAGTAACAGCAAGAGTGCCGATAGTCGCACCAGTCACAAGTGTCTGTGCTGGAAATACTGTGAGCATTAATGCGCCAGTAACGCCACCAGTAGCAACACCTAGACCGATAGCAGCAGTAGTCTGCCAGTTACGGTCAAGTATGTCTGGAAGAGCATTAGTAGTAGGCTCACATACAAACTCAGTAACGTCAGCAGGCATCGAACAGATAGGCATAAAAGTAAAAACGAAGTGTACAAAACTCTCAAAGAGAGCAAAAAGAGAGAAAGCCGCCGGTAGGCGGCTAGTGACTCAAGCGTCAGCAGTGAACAAGTTCTGCTGCTGGTCACGAGTGAGCTCACGGCTGTTACGCAGACGGGCAGCGTAGACACGACGGAGCGCACGGATCTGGACTGGGGTCATTCATTCAATTCAAAGAACACAAACTCAGAAAGCCGCTGCTAAGCGGCTAAAGATAGTGCTTCTTCAAGTACTACAAGGTCGGACTT
>WLWF01002379.1_pt1 | contig 13726 bp, 8 predicted proteins | sample 6718331 | NCBI WGS metagenome assembly WLWF01 (sample SAMN12718692, study PRJNA515312) | sponge metagenome | isolation source: marine sponge | host: Mycale hentscheli | place: New Zealand: South Island, Marlborough, Capsize Point | collected 2003-05-01
AATACTTAAAGCTTAGACAGTCTCAAAAAATACAAAGAGAACAAGCTGCTGCTCAACAAAATATACAAGCTCAAGCCCAAGCAAATGCGCAAGCTTCAGAAGCTGCAGCTATGGCTGAAGTACAAAAACAACAAGCTTTAACTCAGGAGAAAGTAAGTATTGAACAAGCTAAATCTCAGTTTGAGATACAGCGTATGCAAAATGAAGCTCAAATAAAAAGAGAGCTTATGGCTGAAGAGTTTAACTATCAAATGCAATTAGCAAAAACTAGAGCTGGTGTTGAAGCGGATAGAGAAAAAGAAATAGAAGATCGTAAAGATCAAAGAACAAGAATACAAGGAACACAGCAATCAGAAATGATTGACCAAAGAAAAAATGATTTATTACCTATTAACTTTGAGTCAGATGGTAATGATGATTTAAGTGGATTTGATTTAGGTTCATTAGGGCCTAAATAAATCTTTTATTTATTTAATTATATTATATTATGTCAGAAACAGTAAAGCAAGAAGGCGACTTTAAAATAAAGTCTAAGCCTAAGATGAAAAAACTAAACAAAACTGAAGAGGTTATAAAAGTTGATTTATCAAAACCTAAAGAGGAGGTTAAACAGGAAGAAGTAACTAAAGTAGTTATACCTACAGAAGATAAAAAAGAAGACGATGCCGTTCAAATCGGAGAAACAAATGCAAGCGATGTTGCTGTCGAAGAACAAGAAGACGGTACAAGTAGCGAAGAAGTGGTTGAAGAACTACGGGAATCCGTTCAAGATGAAAAATCAGTTCTTGAAGAAATAACCGACGAAGAAGTACAAGAAGTAAAGCAAGAGGTTAAAGAAGCTAAAAAGCAAGCTGAAGAAACAGGTAAGCCTTTACCAGAAAATATTGAAAAGCTTGTTTCTTTCATGGAAGAGACAGGTGGAAGCATAGAAGATTATGTGCGGCTTAATGCTGATTATTCTAATGTTGACAATAACACATTGTTAAGAGAATACTATAAGCAGACAAAACCGCATTTAAACATTGAAGAAGTAAACTTCCTTATGGAAGATTCTTTTTCATTTGATGAAGAACTAGATGAGGAGCGAGACATCCGCAAAAAGAAACTCGCAATGAAAGAAGAGGTTGCAAAAGCCAAAAACTTTTTAGAAAGCTCAAAGAGTAAATATTACGACGAGATCAAGTTGAGACCGGGTGTAACTCAAGAGCAACAAAAAGCTATGGAATTTTTCGATCGCTATACGAAGGAGCAGGAGACTGCAACTCAGAATCATAATGATTTTAAACAACAGACAAGTGAGCTTTTCAAATCAGATTTCAAAGGTTTTGATTTTAAGGTAGGAGAAAAGAAATTCAGGTATGGTGTACAAAATCCAGAAAAACTAGCTGATAAACAGTCTAATATCACAAACCTAGTCGGGAAGTTCTTTGACAACGAGGGTAAGGTAAAAGATTCTAAAGGTTATCACAAAGCTATTTATGCTGCTGAGAATGTAGATACTATTGCTAATCATTTTTACGAACAAGGAAAAGCCGACGCAGTCCGAGAGGTAGTCGATGGATCTAAAAACCCCAGCGCAGACTCAAGACCAGTTGCACAAACTGATGGGTTTAAAAATGGGATTAAAGTAAAAGTTTTAGGCAATGACGCAAATGATTCTTCAAAACTTAAAATTAAAAAAATCAAAATTTAAAACTATATAAATTATGGCAAGTTCATTAACGCCGGCTTTTGGATCAATAGTCCCTAGCCAAAAATTACAAGCCCTTGAAACTAACTACCTTAGTTTCACAGATGGCACAAATGATTTCGCACAACAGTACCTACCTGAGATCTACGAACAAGAAGTAGAGCGTTACGGAAACAGAACTCTTTCTGGTTTCTTACGTATGGTTGGAGCTGAAATGCCAATGACATCTGACCAAGTTGTTTGGTCGGAGCAAAACAGATTACACATTGCTTATGATAACGTTATCATGGCAGCTGGTAATCCTGTTAATGTTTTATCTTTCAACGTAACAGCTACTATAACTAACGTTATCGGAGTAAATGACACAATTGTTGTTATGGACCCAACTAACGGAACTGAATGTACAGCTGTTGTAACTGCTAAAACTGCAGGTGTTGTAGGAGGAGCTGATGCTACTATCACAGTTGCACCTTATGCTGCTGCTGCTTTATCTGCAGCTGCAAACGCAGGTGGTTTGGGAGCTGGAGCACGTACAGATCTTAAGATCTTTGTTTACGGTTCTGAATATGGAAAAGGACTTGGCGATGCTTCTGCAGAGTCTATCACTCCTTCTTTCACTCAATTCAGTAACTCACCTATCATTATCAAGTCTAAGTATCAAATCTCCGGATCTGACACTGCACAGATTGGTTGGGTAGAAGTTGCTACTGAAGACGGAACAAGCGGATACTTGTGGTACTTAAAAGCTGAGTCTGAGACACGACTACGTTTTGAAGACTACTTGGAAATGTCTGTTGTTGAGGGAGAATTAGCTGTTGCTGGTTCTGCTGCAATTGCTACTAAGAAAGGTACTGATGGTCTTTTCTCTGCTATTAAGTCAAGAGGTAATGTTCAAAACGAATTTGGTGGAACTCTAGCTGAGTTTGACAAGATTCTTAAGAACCTTGATACTCAAGGAGCTATTGAAGAGAATATGTTATTCGTTAACAGAGGTCTTTCATTAGAGCTTGACGACATGCTTGCTGGATTATCTGCAGGAGCAAATGGTGGAACAGCTTATGGTTTGTTTGAGAACTCTGAAGACATGGCCTTAAACTTAGGTTTCACAGGTTTCCGAAGAGGTTCTTACGACTTCTATAAAACTGACTGGAAGTATCTTAACGATGCATCTACACGTGGTGGTTTAGTAGCCGCTGGTGGAGCCGCAACTATCAACCCAATTGAGGGAGTATTAGTTCCTGCTGGAACTTCTACTGTTTACGATCAAACTTTAGGCACTAACATTCGCCGACCATTCTTACACGTACGTTATCGCGCTTCTCAAGCTGATGACCGTCGCATGAAGTCTTGGTTGACTGGATCTGTTGGAGGAGCTTATACTTCTGATCTAGACGCTATGCAAGTTCATTTCTTATCTGAGAGATGTCTTTGTGTTCAAGGTGCAAACAACTTTGTTATTTTCACTGGAGCATAATAAACGCAATCACTGTAATTTTTACCCCTGGCTATTGCTGGGGGTAATCTTTACTTTTTTAAACTATTTAATCTTATTATATCATGGCTAAAAAAGCTACAGCTAAAAATGTTGAGGTAGCACCTCAAGAAATTGAAACTCCACAATACGTGGAAAAAACACCACAAAAGGAAAATAAAACTCCTAAGTGGGAAATAAAGGATAGAATATATCTATTAAACGATAGAAGAAGACCTTTAACATACACAATTCAAAGCGCTCACCATCACAGATCTAACTTATTGTTTTTTGATGAAAAAACAGGTGAGCAAAGAGAATTAAGATATGCAACAAACCAAGCTTCACCATTTAAAGATGAGCAAAAAGGAGAAGCAACTCTTGGTCACATTATGTTTATTAATGGTGAATTAAAAGTTTCAAAAAGACTTCAAAATTTACAAAAACTGCTTTCTCTTTATCATCCTGGTTTAAACAAAAAATATTACGAGTTCAACCCTGTGGCTATTGCGATAGACGAACTTGATGATATTGAACTAGAGATAGATGCTTTAGTAGCTGCAAGATCTATGGATATAGATCAAATGGAAGCTATACTTAGAGTTGAAGTAGGTTCAGAAGTTTCTAAAATGAAAAGTAAAGAAATAAAAAGAGACCTTATGTTTTTCGCTAAAGAAAATCCAAGTTTGTTTTTAGATCTAGCTAATGATGAAAACGTAATGTTAAGAAACTTTGCTATTCAAGCCACAGAAGCTGGAGTAATTAAATTATTAGAAGACCAAAGAACTTTTGTTTGGGGTTCAAATAACAAAAAATTCATGACAGTTCCTTTTGATGAGCATCCATACTCAGCTATGGCAGCATTCTTCAAAACAGATGAAGGTTTGGAAATATACAAATCAATAGAGAAAAAATTCTCATAACATGTAATACTATATAGTAGTCGGGTCACTCTTTATGAGTGGCCTAACTATTATAAATAAAATAAAAAATAATGGCGGTAAATATAAACACAGTATACACTACAGTATTATACATACTGAATAAAGAACAGCGGGGATATATTCCACCGGCTGAGTTTAATAGTCTTGCTGTACAAGTTCAAAATGATATTTTTGATTCTTACTTTCCTGATGGAAACCAGGTAAACCGCTTAAATCAAAGTAACAGACAAAACGATACAGAGTTTTTTGATATGTTTAAAGATATATCATATAAACTATTTCCTTTTGAAAAAGAAACAGCTTTTACTTATAATCCTGCAAATAAAGGTTTTATATATACTGGTACTAAAACAATATATAAGCTAGGAGAAATTATTGCAACAACTCCAGCATCGCAAACAGGGCAACCTGCTCAATATGAGTCAGTTGTACAATTAACTAGTAAAAGTGATTATACAGAAATTACAAAATCTAAGCTAACTTCGCCAACAGCTCAATATCCTATTTGCTTTACAACGCAAACAGCTGCCGCAATTGCGCCAGCAACAACCCCACAATTATTAATCGAAGTGTCTCCAGCTTTAGCTACGACAACTTTAAAAGTTAACTGCTTATTTAAGCCAACTAACCCTTCTTGGGGTTTTACAGTAGGTACACTAGGCCAATATGTTTATGATTCAGCTACTTCAGTAGATTTTGAATTAGACACTTCAGAGCAAAACAATTTAGTAATTGAAATATTAAAATATGCAGGTATAATAATTAAAGACCCGCAAATAGTACAAGCTGCAGCACAGGCATCACAACAAGAAGAAATAAACTTAAAACGTTAATAAATGGCATTAATAACTGAAAATAACGCACAATACTACGCTGGAACGCAAGACTTTCTTGTTAGTAATGCAGCTGCTGGTCAAGCATATACATGCACGTTTGACACTGATTTAGTTTTTGGTAGTCATAATCCATTAGAAACAAACTACGCCTTAAACAATTTTAAGTTATATACTGCTGCTGCTGGTGTTGCTACATACACAGAATACACAGCGGCTTATACTGTTTTAAATAACGTTATAACAATAGCTGCTGGTTTACCTTTAAACACAAGCGTTGTAGTTCAATTAAAGAATAAAGAAGGTGGTCAGTATGGTAACAGAGACGCTTATGGTAATACTGTAGAAGAAAATTGGGGATCATACGCTTACATAAAGCTTAATGATATTATAGATAACTATATGGTTGGTTATGTTGGTGACGGTAAGCTAGTAAACAAAGTAAAGAAAAGTGATGTATTATTCTTTGCTAAAAGAGGTTTACAAGAATTTAGCTACGACACACTTAAAAGTATTAAGTCACAAGAATTAACAATACCACCAAACTTAAGTGTACCTATTCCACAAGACTACGTCAACTACGTGAATATGAGCTGGATAGATCAAGCTGGAATTAAGCATATTATATATCCAACGACATTGACAAGTAATCCTTACAAAACACCTATACAAGATGGTCAAGGCGTTCCAACTCAAGACAACTTTGAAAGTAATTTACAAGGAACTTCTATAATTAACAAGCGTTGGAGAGATAATAATCTAAAAAACTTAGACAGAGAGTTAGATAACTCATCGTTTTGGGCTAATATATATGGAGGCGGTTTTGGTAACGGTTTTGGAACTGTTGGCGGACAATACGGTATACAACCAGAAATAGCACAGATAAATGGCTGGTTTACTATAAACGAAAGAGAAAATAAGTTTAGCTTCTCTAGCGATCTTAGTGACAAATTAATTATACTCAGTTATATATCAGACGGTTTAGCTATAGATAGTGACACTAGAGTGCCTAAAATGGCCGAGGAAGCAATGTATGCGTACATAAGTCATGCTATAATATCTACACGTTCAAATCAACCTGAATATGTAGTAAATAGATTAAGCAGAGAAAAAGCTGCAAAGCTTAGAAATGCAAAAATAAGATTATCAAATATTAAGCTAGAAGAGTTTACCCAGATTATGAGAGGTAAATCTAAGTGGATTAAAAACTAAAGTTATATGGCCAAAGTCACTAATACTTTTATAAAAAGTAAACTAAACAAAGATTTAGACGCTAGACTGATACCTAATGGTGAGTATAGAGATGCTGTTAACGTACAAGTAAGTAGATCGGAAGGTGACAGCGTTGGTTCGCTTGAAAATGTTTTAGGTAACATAGAAATAAAAGATTTTGGAAACTCAGATCTTACATGTATAGGTTATTTTGCAGATGAAGCTAGTGGTATGGTTTATGTTTTTTTAACAGACTACACAGATTTAGCTCCAACAACTCAAAGGTCATACTCTTCTACAGCTGAAAATTATATATATAGTTACAATACAACAAACGACACGTCTGTACTTTTAGTGCAAGGTGCCTTTCTTAATTTTTCTAAAACCAATCAAATATTTGGTATTAATTTATTAGAAGAATTTTTATTTTGGACAGACAATAGAAACCAGCCTAGAAAAATAAACATTAATAGAGCTAATCCAAACGGTCTAGCAACTCCTGATTATTATACTAATGAAGATCAAATATCTGTAGCAAAATATAATCCTTATAAGCCTATAGAGCTTTATAGAGAAGCTAGCTCTACTGTTATAGAAACAACAATGGAAGATGCTACTAGCAAGTTTCTTCCAAACGGTGGTAGTGTTTTACTTAATGCTAGTATAGCAGCCCAAGCAACATCTTTACCTATAGAAGGCGGATCTGTAAAAGGTGAAGTTTTAACAGCAAACCCTGTAAATCCTTATACAAATAATGTTGGTGCTACAGTTTCTTATGTAGACATAAATAACAATATTCAAACAATATCTGGAGTTACTGTTAACACATTTCCAAGCGGTATATCTATAACTCTAACTGGCACTACGGCAAATGTACCTGCTTTAGCAGCTGGTACAGAAATTATTTTTAATGCAAATCCAAAATATAATTCTTTATTTACAGGAGATTCTGATTATTTAAATGATTTATTTGTAAGATTTAGCTATAGATTTAAATTTGACGATGGCGAATATTCTTTAATAGCACCGTTTACTCAAGTTGCTTTTATACCTAAGCAAGATGGGTATTTTATGTATATAAAACCAGACTCGACTACATCAACGCCTGGCTTAGACGACCAAGCAAATGCTTATAGAAGCTCTATAGTTTCATTTGTAGAAAATAAAGTTAATATTATAAAATTAATAATACCAAGACCTAGCGAATTAAAAACAGGTGGTGGCTTTGCTAGCTCTACAATTGCTAATGACTTTAAAATTTCTGAATTAGATATATTATTTAAAGAATCTGATGCTTTGTCTGTTAAAGTAGTTGATACAATTCCTGTTGGAAATATTACTATAAATAACGAAGGAGATATAGAGTATTTATACGAATCTACAAAACCATTTAAAACTTTACCTTCTGATGAGCTTATAAGAGTATATGACAAAGTTCCAGTAAGAGCTCTTGGTCAAGAAATAAGTGGTAATAGAGTTATATATGCTAATTTTCAAAATAAACATACTCCACCCGCTGTTTTAGACTACACAATAGCAATAAACGCAAAAGATAATGTTGCTTTAGACAAAGGAACAGCCGTTATACCTGGATCTACTTCTGGAACAACTTTAAATTTTTCTAGTTCTTCTGGAACAATAGACGTGGGTAGTTATATTTATGGAACTGGTATAGTTAAAGGAACGGTTGTAGTGTCAGTTACAGGATCACCAGTAAGTTCAGTAACAATAAGTGCAGCTGCAACAAACGCGGTTGGAACAATAACTTTTAGATCTGCTGGAGACGAAGAGGTAAAAGTCAGCAAGGTAGAATATCCTAATTCATCGGTTAAACAAAATAGAAACTACCAAGTCGGTGTAGTTTTAGCTGATAGGTACGGAAGACAATCTACAGTTATTTTAAATGATTCAAACCAAGGCTCAACAATATATCATCCTTATTTTGGAAAAAGTTTAGAGCAAAATGAGTGGCCTGGAGATTCTATAAAAATGTTATTTAATTCTGGTATATCTCCTTCTGCGCCTAATCAAACAGATGAGTGGCCAGGTTTATATAATGGAGATGTTACTAGTGCTAATTATAATCCTTTAGGTTGGTATTCTTACAAAATAGTAGTTAAGCAAACAGAACAAGAATATTACAATGTTTATTTACCTGGTATAATGGCTGCATATCCAGACTCTACAACTTTAGAAATAGGTAATACATCTCATACTGTTTTAATAGCAGATAATATTAATAAAATACCTAGAGACTTGTCAGAAGTAGGTCCTGAACAAAGACAATTTAGAAGCTCCGTCCGCTTATACGGTAGAGTTGAAAATACAGCTGTTACAATTTCTACAGCTAACTTTGGTTTAAGTAATAGACAATATTATCCTTCAACTCAAGGTGATAATGCTTCTATAATATCTACAATGAGAGATTTATTTGAAGTTCCTACAACTTTAACAGCTGGTTTTAAGCAGTTTTATGACCACGAGTCAGATCCTTTAATAGCAAGAATAAGTACCGAGTCTAAAATAGGTCAAATATCATCTGTAAACTCAGGTGCTATTCCTCCAGGTATTCAATATTTAGCTGTATATGAAACAGAACCAGTTGAATCATTAATAGACATTTTTTGGGAAACAACATCTGCTGGACTTATTTCTTCTTTAAATGATGCTATTTTAACTGGAACAGGCGGAGGCGCTTCATTAAGCAGTTTTAATACAAATAACTGGTCAGAAGCTTTGGCTAGCGGAGGTGATATATTAAATGCAGGATTTAACCTTTTAAATCAAACAGGTCAAGTAATAACAATATCTGGTAATAATTCTTTTGATTTAATAAGTGTTATAGATGGAACAGGACAAGATGTGCAAAACTTACCTTCTGCAGGTCCTTATTTTCAAATGTATTTAGATAGTGGTTTTTATAAAATAAGAACAACATCTACATATTATAGTCAAGTATATTTTGGAACAAACCCTCAGCTTAGAGAATTTACTTTTAATTTTAGGTCTATAATAATTGATGCAAATAATGTTTCTACTACTACTTTGTTTAGTGAATTTGCTACAATTAATAATGTTTCTCCTACAATAACTGCTAGTCCAGCTTCTGGAACAACTATAAATACAAATAGAGATAACTTAAACACTCTTGTTACTTTATCATCTGTTAATGGAGCTAATAATACTAATCTAGCTGGTAAAGATTTAACTTGGAATATTATTTCTCAAAAAGTTACTGGAGATACTACAAATACACAAGTAAACTACTTTGAGTTAACAACTCCAGTTGTAGGTAATACAAGTGCTACAAATCTTAAAAACATAAGCTCTGCGACTGAAGCTAAATCATATGATATAATTATAGGTTGTTCAGACCCAGGCTCAACACCTCAGGTAAATTATGTAATAAATGTATCTTTCACACCCACTTTTGTTAGAGATTATAATATTAATTATAGTCTAACAGGCGGCGGCAGAATACCAGTTAACTTTGTTGTTATATATGCTCAAAATGGTATTAACACAAATCAAGTTGGTTATTATTTAATAGCAAGTTCAAATCCTGTTTCTTCTGGTAACGCTTTAACTTTTAACTCTCAAATAGTACCATATCAAACAAATTTAACTTTAGTAAATATATCGGGTGGTGGAACAGCAAGTTCTCCAATAACGTTAAACAAAACAGGAGCAGACTTAGCTGTAAACGGAACTTGTAATGTTCAAGATGGTTTCATTACGTATTTTAATACAAACTTAAACACTCTTCTTACTGATAACGTAAATACATTTGTTAGAAGTTGTTTACCAGATGGAAGTATACAAAACACAACATTTTCAAACGAGTTAACATCTACTGACTTACAGCAATACGTTTTTGAAATAATATAAAGTAATTAAATATAAAAATAAGTAATAATTAATCATGCCAGGAGTAACAATAGAAGTAAAATACTTTAACACTTTTGTATTAAAAAAGACGCTTAGCGGGCAATATGTAACTAACCAACCTGTTTGGAATGGTTCTTTTGGTGTGCCTAGCACTGTAGCTGGTGGATATCCAGTAGTAGCTGACACTTCTCAAGGAACTCCTTTTGCAATTGAAGAATCAAGAATACGTGGAGGTTTTAATAATACTTCTGTAGATTTTTCACCAAGAGCTTTTTTAGTTGAAGAAAATCCAAATGCTTCTAGATTATTTAGTTCTATAATATATTCTGGAATATTTAATTCAAGAACAGGTGTAAATGATACTAACGTTTTTCCTGTAGGTAGCGATATAACAAAAAGTGCTGATCCGGCGAGTGGTTCTATACAAAAGCTATACGCTGAAGATACAAACATGCTTGTTTTTCAAGAATACAAAGTAAGTAGGGCTTTAATAGACAAAGATGCAATATACGCTGCTGAAGGCGGTGGTACCGTAACTGCTTCTAATTTAGTTATTGGTGTTTTACAACCATACGCTGGTGAATATGGCATAAGTCAAAACCCAGAAAGTTTTGCTGTTTATGGCTATAGAAAATATTTCACAGATAAAAATAATAATGCAGTTTTAAGGCTGTCCAGAGACGGTATGACTGAGATATCATCATACGGGATGAAAGACTTCTTTAGAGATGAATTAAACAACATAGATACAAACGCCGGACCTGGTGTTGTTAGAGGAGCTTACGACCTATATACAGATCAATATGTTGTTTCAATGCAACAAAATCCAGTTTATAATACAAATACAGAATTTAAAACATTAACTTTTGATGACACTATTAACGGTTGGCCAAGTTTATACACTTATCAACCGGATCAAATGTTTAGTGTAAGAAATAATTTTTATTCATTTAAAAATGAAAAGTTATATAGACACAACAGTACAGCCGTAGGTAGAAACACTTTTTATGGATCACAGTCTCCTAGCTCTGTAACTGTAGTATTTAACCCTGACCCAACAAGATCTAAAACTTTTAGTACAATGAGCTATGAAGGTAATAATGGTTGGGAATTAACAACTTTAGCTTCTGATGGTACGGGTAAAGATTATCAATCACTTAATAACGTTTATCTTAGTACAAATGATTCAGCAAATACTGTGTTAAGTTATATAATGGGTGAATATGTGATAAACCCAACTAATGGCCAAGCTGTTAGTGGAACACCTACAGGCGCCGGTGTTGGTCAAGGTTATGTTGCCACTTTTGGAACTAAAAACCCACCACAACCAAGGCTACATGCTGGTTTTGACAGAAAAGAAAACGCTTATGTTGCTAATTTAGTTAACTCTAGCCCAGCGGCACAAGGAGAAATAATATTTGGAAGTGTAATAAGTGGTATAAAAGGTTTTTATGCTGTAGCTACATTTTCAACAGATAGATACACAGACCCAGGAGGAGAAAAACAATTGTTTTCAGTAGCAACAGACTTTTTCTCTAACAATGGATATTAATAAATTAAATAAATAAATATGGGCCCATTATTTGGATTAACTATAGCTGCCCAGGCTTTAACTGGAATTGTAGGTGCTGCATCAGCAAACGCAACAGCTAGAAAAGCTAAAGCAGATAAATTAAAAGCTGAAAGAAAAATTACAGCTTTAGAAAACAACAGGCAAGAGATTGTAAATCCATATGCAGATGTTGTAGACTTAAGCGGCATGCTTAGTAACCCTATGGCTAATCTTGGCGTTGCTACTCAAGCTGCTGAAATGCAAGTTGAGCAAGCAGATATATCTTTGGCTAACACACTAGATACATTAAGAGCCACTGGCGCAAGTGCTGGTGGAGCTACTGCTTTAGCACAAGCTGCTTTGCAGAGTAAAAAAGGAGTTTCTGCTAGTATTGAACAACAAGAAGCTCAAAATGAACAACTTAGAGCTAGAGGAGAACAAGCGCTTCAACAACAAAAAATGGCTGAGGCACAAAGAATACAAGGAGCTGAAGCTGCTGGTAAAGAGTTTGTATTTAGTCAAAGAGAACAAAGAGAGTTAATGCAATTAGATAGAGCACAAAATCAAATGGATATGGCTGCCGCTCAACAAGCTCAATCACAAGCTGATATGTTAGGTGCTATAACCGGAGCTATTGGAGGTATGGCTTCTACTGCAGCTTCATTTGCTGGTATTCCAGGATCTGAAACAAAACCATCAACAGGTGGTGGAGGCTCACCTAGAAATTTAGTTAAAAACTGGAGTCCAGGTGATGTTAACTTTAATGTTCCTAATTCATATAATATAAACACAAATTTAGGTCCAAGATGAGTTATAGAGATCCAAAAACAATAATACAATCAACTGGTAAATACTATACTCAGTTATCTCAATCACTTGCTCAAACAGCGGGGAGATACAGCGAAACAGTAGCTAGGGAAGCCGAAAGAAGAAGGCAAGAAGCTATGAGAAGGTCTAAAATATCTAGAGACTATCAAACTCAAAAAGGATCTTTAGTTAACCAAGAGGTTAGAAAAGGTGAAACAACTTTTGGAAATGTTGATTATGCTACTTTTAATAACTTAGTAACTCAAGGAGCTGAAATAAAGTCGTTAGACATTTCAAGCCCAGAACAAAATAGACTTTTACAAGGCGTAGAAGGTATGCCTGGTGAAATAAGAACAACTCTAGGTGCTGTAAATACTTTAGTTGAAGGTGCAGATCAAATAATAGAAAACACTGGTTTAGCTGGTGGTTTAGATGCTTATGCTCCTCAAAACAACCAAACTGGTTATTCTATGATAGCTGGAGCTATACCCAGTAAAAGCATGTTAACAGGTAGGCTTAATGAAGACGGAAGCCCTGAGGTTATAATGCAATTCACTAGCAAAGAAGGAACATATACGTTAACTGGAACAGAACTTAAAGGTCTTATAGATAACCCAGAAGGTCAATTAGGTATTGTAAACCCAGATCTTACAGAGCAAAGAAAAAACCTTTGGAATAATAATATATTAGCTCAAGCTGCCGATGGTAGTCCATCTAATAAATACAGGGCTTCTATGATGTCAGAAAAGCAAAGATCTGATTACAATAAAGCAACAGGTCAAACAGAGTTTTTTAGAGATCCAGATGTTGATAAAATAAAAGCAGCTTTATATGAAGACGCTAGAGCAACAATGATGTCTTTGAGTAATACGGAGCAAATAAGTGAGTTTAACAGACTAGGTGGAGATTTAAAACTTAAAGAGTTTCATATGGATTACTCTAAGGCTTTAAGTAAGGAAGAAGTAGAAGAATTAACAAATAGATACATATCTAATGTTATTGAAGAAAAAATGGGACCAGAGCCTTCTGATCATTCTATTTCTACAGGTAAAATAGCTCCTGCTAAGCCAAGCGCCGCTGATAAAAAAAGAGCTTTTGATGCTAGAGAAGTAAACGACAGAGGAGTATACGTGGTAAATAAATTGCAAGGCGCTATAGCAGGCAATGACGTGGCTTCAATATTTGTAGGAGAAGTTGTAGGCTCTAAAAAAGATAGAGTTATAAATGCTAGTGTAAGTGACGACAAACAATATGTAACTCTTCAGCTAGATGGAGACGTTGATGATAGAGTTTATGATCTTAGAAAAGAAAATGATTTGTCTAAACTAG
>WLWF01002380.1_pt1 | contig 13726 bp, 19 predicted proteins | sample 6718331 | NCBI WGS metagenome assembly WLWF01 (sample SAMN12718692, study PRJNA515312) | sponge metagenome | isolation source: marine sponge | host: Mycale hentscheli | place: New Zealand: South Island, Marlborough, Capsize Point | collected 2003-05-01
AACCCCGTAAGTTCCGTGCACGTACTGTTACGGGGCCAAACTCCAGGTCGCTAGGTTTTACCCATGATCGCTAACGTACAGAGGAATGCAGTTACTGCTAGACTTGGACGCCCTTGAGCTTTCTAAACTCTTTTAATAACGAATACCACAATGTTTTGTAATATGGATCTTTAGTTTTGTTCCACATTACAGCAGCTTCATCAATCTTTGTCAAAAGTTGTTTTTGTTCCATGTGCTATTATCTTTTTTATACCTGGTGCTTTTATATTTAACGTTGCATATGCAGCCCAGGCTTTTTTAATCAGATTAAGTTCTAATATAAGATTAGACCATTGTTTCTGAGTAATGTTGTTACTTGTTATTGTTAATTGTTTTTCTTTCATATCCTATATATAGGATAATTTAGGACTGTTGTCAACCCTGGCCACGATATTTTTTAAAACTTCTTCGCTTGTGTTTATTCATTTTGCATTTACTGGGATTTCTACCTATGCTTGTTTTATGAAAAACCGCGTCGTGTTCTATTTTTGCGTAAAGACCTTTGGCTTTTTTCATTCAAGCCAATCCTTAACAAATGGTACACCACCATCAGGACGTGCAGTCATAATTGGTAGATAAGTTATCTTACCATTAACATGTTGCTCTAAATCTGCACCACAAGACATACATCTATAAAAAGCTTTATCAAGACCAACTAAAGTTGTAAAGTGATCACACGTTGGACATTTACCATTAACTACTTCTGCTTGTATTTTTACCATATTTCTTCCTATCGTATGCTTTCTTAGACTTTACCACACGCTGGTGATAACGTCTATCTTTTAATTCTTTAGCTATTTTATTTGATGATGAGTTTTTTAATTGATTTTGAGCCATCAATATTATCCTCTAATATTGCTTCACATTTTATGCAAGAATATTTAACATTACTATTAATTTTTAAACCACGTTTAGCTACACGTGCACCTTTTATACATTCCGCATATCCAGTTTGTATACGTGCTTCTTTCATCTCTCCGTTGACCAGCATAAGTAAAGCTATCACAACTTCTGTTACTTCATTCATGTGCATAACTCCCGTTTTGTCTAACTTTATCTTTTAATTTTTCTACATCAGTTAATAATTTTTCTAATTGTTTTTGAGTAAATTCTATATTGACTTTGTTTGTCATGTTTTGCTCTTGATTTTTTTGTAACTTCTCTACGTCAGAAAACACAGCCTCGAGAAGCATGTACTGTTCTTGGTCCGTGGGCAGTTGTTCACTTTTCTTGAGCAGGTCAGCCTCAAACAACTCACGTGAAGTCTCTAACGATACTAACCTTGCAGTCAACTCGGTGTATGCGAACACGCCGGCTGCGACGAGCAAAATTAGGCTAGCAACCGTTTTCATTGGCATCTGTACAGCTGCTTCTTCAGATATATTTAAAGGTTTCTTAGTCATCTTTAGGTTTAGGTAGAGGTAGTATATAATCTTTCGGAGGTATTTTCAATTTGCTTTTAGAAGGTCCTATAAGCTTATCATTCATTAATTCGACGTCAGGGTTCTCTTTTTTATACTCATCTTTCATATCATCCCATAAACTTTGAGAATCAGATGGTCTAGTGTTATCTCTCGCAGGAGTAACACCTCTACATTTAGACACAAGTAAAGCAAAGTTTTCATTGTGTGCAAGGCTAGGATTGCTGTTAACCCTACCACACATCTTCATCAACTCTAGTTGTTGTTTGATTGCTACGTTTTCTTTTGAAGTCTTACAGTCTGTACCTAGATACTTTCTAAAAGTTATACTAAAATTTTGTTCGTCATTATCATAATCACTTGAATTTGATGTTCTATAATCTGTATCTCTATTTCTATCTTCTATTCTAAAATCTACTTCACCACATCTTACACCATACTCGTTAAGATATTCGTTTCTAGGATACGCAGGTTCTACAAAAAAAGCCAGGAGTGTAAGAGCTAGAATAATTAATCCTGTAAAATAATAATTCATCCTGAGAACCTCCATACATTACCTGTTTAAATCCTTAATATCATAGTCGTGTTCTCTGACTTGATCTGCTAGTTGTCTGTATAAATTTTCTGCCATTTGCCAAGTAGACTCAGCAGAAGTTAGTCTTGTATTTTGATCTACAATTTTATCTTCAGCCACTTTTAAATCTCTTTGTAAACTTATAATCTCTTGCTGATTAGTATTGATAGTGTCTGTAAGATTGACAATATAACGAACGCCAGTAAATGTTCCGACTAGCACTGAAGCTACTACGGGTACCATGACAATATTTTTTTTTAATAAATCAGCTAGATTCATTTTTCTTTTCCTCTATTTCGTAGAAGAAATTGTCAGTGTCCTCTGTTCGCCATTGACCAACGTCTTCCACATTCCATTCATTGGTTTGTACCTTCCAGTCCGGAATATTGTCCTTAACTGTGAAAGAAGGTATGTCCCAAATTAATCTATTGTTTGGCTGTGCCGCATAGTTGCCATCATCTAAGGCAAGTATGTGTGCGCACTTATGTTCGTGCGGAATCTCTGAATGATCAGTGTCTAGTATATTAGGCTCTGGATGTGCAAAGTCAACAGTAAATAAATATTTACCGTGATGCCACTTTTTATCTTTACCAATATATTTACCTGATTGTGCTTCTAAAATATCCCAACTAGTAACAGCAGGGTAATAAGAAAAACTATTCCACAGTTCCAATTCATCAAGTCTCTTGGGTGGAACAGCTGCGGGTTCATAACCACGTTGAATAAAAGCCGATATGGGTAGACGATAAAAGACAGCACCGTTTTCCATGATGGCATGCCAGAGAATAGCCCTACCGGTAATAGCTGTGATGCCGAAGATAATACAGTCTTCAACTTCGCCTTTATGTTTTTTAAGATCATATAAATACTCCCTTTTTATTTGTGCATATTGTACAGGAATATTTGCATTTAAGTAAGCCATAAAATAACCTCATTTAATTGTACCCCAATTAGCTCCAGATTCATAGTCTACTTTGTTCTTGACCTCAAGAGGTATAGTTTGTTCCATTGTTTCTTTGATCAACTTTGCTTCGTGGTCCGTGGTTGAAAAACAAAGTTCATCGTGAATTTGTATGTGAGGTATTATACCTTTTTCGTAAAGATCTACCATGGCCTTCTTTGTCATATCTGCAGCGGACCCTTGTATTAATTTATTTAAAGCTTTGTAAGTGAACGCTGGTGTGTAGTGTTTGTCAAAGTGTTCTAGCTTTTCGTCTACTAACTCTTTGTACTTCTCCATTTGCTCTAGTTTGTAAGCATCTATTGCTTGTTCTTTGGTATACAAAGGCACTTCATCAAATCTATTTATCTTAGGATTCCATTTTTTGTCAGTGGTTTCCCACTTATTAAACCTGCAGAATCTATCACCTAACGTAAACAACAGTCCTTCTGCTGTTGCAAAATTTGATAAAGCATAAGATAATTGCTTAACAAAAGGTACTTTACCATGGTAAGTTTGAAATAGTTTAGTAGCTTCCATAGGTTCTAAACTTAATTCTTTTTGTAGTTTTATCTTACCCATGCCATAGAACAGACCCAGGTTAATTACTTTAGCTTGTGACCTTGGTATGCTTGCCATGTCTGCAACAATCTGATGAAAGTCTGCATCTTCTTTGTCAAACTCTTCTTGTAAACCATCAGTACCAGGTAGTCCTAGTTTGATTGCATAGTGCACTACAATACGTGGTTCTTGTTGTGAGTAGTCAAAGCTGCCCCACTTAGCACCTTCTTCAGGTATAAATAACTCTCTCATCTTTTTACCAATGTAACCCTTTGATGGAATCTGTTGTAAATTAGGATTACTCATAGAGAATCTGCCAGTTACTGTTCCACCACCATCACCTCTTATTTGGTTGATGTCAGCATGTATTCTGCCATTGTGAACAAAACCTAATAGACCATCTACAAATGTGCTTTTAGCTTTGTCACATTCTCTAGCCTTGGCTACCATTCTTAAAAATCTATTCTCGTGTGTACGCAAATAATCTTTTGGTAATTGTGGCATCTTAGATTTAGGTGTTGTTTTATATTCTTTAATCTTTTGATGATCTAATAAATTTTTTATAGAAGCTGCTGCCCAGATTTGTATGTCTAAACCAGTTTTGTTTTTAATAATATTAATTAAATTATTTTTTCTCTTCTCTAACTTTTCTCCAAACAGTTTAGCTTTTGGGGTATCTATCTTAACGCCCTTGAACTTCATGTCAACCAGGCAAGGAAATAATTTTGTTTCTAATTCAAATATATTTCTACAAGTTTTCTTTTCATTATTTTCTGGTTTAGTATATAATACGTCGTCTAATTTTTTATTAAATAACTTCCACAAACGTAAAGTTAAATTCACATCTTGTTTTGCATATTCTTTTACAACAGACGCAGGTAGTTTATGCATGTTAGTCATAGGATCTTTTACAGTCCCACCTGACCACGCTAGTGTTTTTTCTTGTAAGTCGTATTTATATTTTTCATCTTTTAAATAATCTTTTGACAGAGAATCCAATGAGTATTTAAATCTATTCTCATCAACTACAGAGGCTGCAATCATTGTATCAACAACTCTGCCTCTCATTTTTTTACCAGTGACAGCTCTTATCCAACACACATCATACATTGCATTGTGAAAGACCTTGGTAATTTTTTCATTCTGAAATATCTTTTCGTTTAAAGACTCCCAGATTTTTAATTTTTTATCTAATGTTAATTCTGTATCTGCGTGACTCAATGGAAAGTATGCAATCTCTTTGTCAGTTGCAACTGCAACACCACAAACAAAGCCATCACCTCTAATCGCACCTAATCCTTTTGATTTTAAATTAGGATCGTATGTTTCAATATCAACTGCTACTGTATCTATACCTTCTAAATCTAAATCTTCTGGTGTGTTACACATTGTAATCCCTCTCAATTATCATTTCTATAAAGTGTATTGCTTTCAATAGATCTTGTTTCTTCCCTTTGTCACGATGTCTTATAATATATTTTATAGCACACCCTTCTGGGTATAGCAATTCATTCTCAACTACAAACTTACTTGGTTGAATTTTATATTTTTGGTAGTGATTCCCGCCGTGCTGCTTGTCCCATACTTTACTCATTGTCGTACTCCTAGTGTGTATTGTTTTTGTGATGCGATTGTCCAACAATCAACTCTTCCTCTACTGTAACCCACATACTTTAAACGAAGCTGTGTAAAATAATCTTCTCTTCTTGTTGCAGTCAAATCAACAATAACATTGTCAAACGTCATACCTTTTACTTTGTGTATGTTTCCGTATTGAACTCTGCTTACCTCTTCGACATCAACACCATTTCTAATTAATTGTCTTATGAACTTAACCTGTTCTTCGTTTATTTTACTTTTTATTCGAGTGTCTAAAAAGTCTGTAAATTCAAGGGTTTTTTCATATAAATAGTTTTTATTTATTAATTCTTGAATCGTATATTCTTTGTCAATCCAATCTTTAAATGTTTCTTTACCTTTGCCTTTAACAATAGTTTGCATACCCATATACTCCCAAAAATATTTTATTTGTCGTAATGATACAGGTTTACCTTTTACAAAGTCAGGCCAAACTTTATGACAATCAAATTGTTTTTTAGATACAAACGCTGAATTACCTACAGCACAAAAATTAATTCCGTTTCTTAACAGAAAAGCTCTAGCCCATTTGTGTGAAGGGTTACCTCTAAATGTAAATAAAAAACTTTCTTTTGTATTTTTTATTTTATCTAACAATACTCTCATGTGTGAGCAGTCTGAAATGTAATCAGGTAAATGATAGTGATGACCTATTATATCTTTAGCAGGTTTCCATACTCTGTTGTATTCATACTCTTGCCAGATAGGTGCTATAATTTTTTTACACAATTCGTTTATAGTTTTACCACATCTAAGTCCGTCTTCTAATTGTTCTGCATCTTTAGATATTGTATGAAAGTAATCTGCATCAGCTCCTGCCCATTCAAATATAGTTTGATCTGGATCTCCTACCATAATAAATTCTTCTGCACTGGTTGCAATTTTTTCTAAAGCTTTTCTTTGAGGTACGTTACTATCTTGTGCTTCATCAACTATTAAGACATCTATGTCAGGCACTTTAACATTTGGATTGTTAAACTCTTGTATCATATCTTCATAAGCTCTAACTTGTTCATTCTTTTTATAATCGTTAGCCCATACAATCATTTGATTTATCATTCTTAAATCTTTGTAAGTTTTTAAATCACCTTTTTGTTTTAACATAAGATAGTATTCTTTAGTTGTTAATCCTCTGCCGATTGCACCTTTTACAAATTTATAAAAGTCATGGTCTTCTGAAACGTTTTCTTTTACATCATGGTATTTAAATTCTTTGTGCATCCTACATAAATTAATGTGGTCCTCATCTTTGAATAAAGATTTTTTAATTAGTTTACTTTGACAATACTTGTGAATTGTACATATTCTATTTTCAAAAAAGTTTTCCTCCAGTTTCATATTTTTAATTTCAGGAAGATCTTCTACAGCTTCTCTAATTTCATCAGCAGCTACATTGGTATGTGATAGTAGAATCATTTTTTCTGGTGAATAAGTTTTTAATAAGTCTTTGTATTTACTTTTCAAATATATGTGTGTCTTACCTGTCCCTGGAGGACCAACAATAAATTTAAGATTGCTCATGTTCTATTTGTTTTACCTCCGTCACTTCTTCAAACTCACCTTCATGAATTAAATTAGTTTCATCTACGTTATAGTTTTCTATTTTATATGTAGAGCAAGAGTGCTCTTTGTATTTACCTCTGTATTTCTTTGCTTTTAAAACGTTCCTGCATTTTAAAACTAAATCTACCCTAGCCATACTGACTCTTTTCTTTTGTAAATAGTCATCAAACTTATCTAATTTAAATTCTAAACTTTCATTTTTAATATTGTAAAAAGGCATACCAAATAAATGTAATTCTTTTTTGTCTGTAAATGCTTTGTGTTCTGCAATGAAACTATCAAACCAACCAATGAATCGTAAGTCCTCGCTAGATTCTGGATCATAATCTTGTGACTTTCTACGAGTCTCAAACTTAGCTATCATCATTTTTTCAAAGTCCATCTCTTTCATGTATGGTAAAAATACTGCAGCTTGTTTCATTACTTCATTATAAAATATTTTTTTATTCATTAACTGTGGTCCTTCTACAGTTATATCTTTTTCAACTTTCTTGCCTTCTTCTGTCGTGTATATCTTTACAAAATATCTATCACTTCCATACTCTGTTATCTCTCCAACGTGCTCTTGTATTTCTTCTGTCTTGTTTTCAATACCAATCCAACTGAATAATTTTACTACATCTTTTTGTTCTACGTTTAAAACTTCTGCAAGTTTAGGAATTCCATATTGTTTTTCTGCTTTCTTACCTGTCGTTCCTTTTTCATTTCTTTTTTCAGCTTCAGTGTCATTAGCTTCAATTGCAATGTTATGTACAAATTTATCTATTTCATCTGCCGTCCAATCTGTATTCTTAATCAAAGTTCCGGCTACTGCTGTGCAATAAATATCTCTGGACCCAGCAGAAGGATATATAATTGTAAGTGCAGTAGACAAAGCAATCTTACCTACATCAACTTTTATATTTCCACTATACTCGTGAATGTTAGTATAATCTGCCCACTCAACTACTTCTCCATTGTCATCGTAAGGTGACTCTGGAACTATTGTATATCTTTCTTTACCACTTCTTAACTCACAAAGAGTTGCACCATGTGGAAACTTCTCAAAATTTTTTTCAAAACTTTTTGGTAATATGTATTGTGTAAATTTGCAGGACCCTGTCCAAAGGTAATGACTGTTTGGATTGTTTCTTCTACCATAAACTGCTCCACAGTCTTTTAAATAATGTGTTATAAATCTTCTGACAACAAAGTTGTCTATGTCTAAATCAATGTGTTGATCTAATCGTAATGCTATCTGTGCTTTTGCGTGATTGTTTTTCCATTCTTCTTTCTTGAGGCTAAAATCATCTTTCTTCCAACTGACCCTGGCCTTCTTTTGATCAGTGGGTATTATCACGTGACCAAGATCAAGCCAATCTTCATAGGTTATAGGTTTTGTATTTATCTTATCATTCATAAATTAAAAGTGGGCGTTTCCACTCTCGCTTCGACGCCCACTACCTAGGATATTATAAATTCAAAGATGTTTTAGTTTGCTCTTGAACTTCAGGTTTAGCTTGTACTTCACCTTTACCTACACTCACTGCAAAGTTTTTTGCCATGTCATAGATAGCTTTATCTGTAACTGGTCCTACCTTTGCTACATCCCAACCAAACCATGTTCCTTTGTCGTTAGACATCTGAACGGTTGATAGTTTATAAATGTGGCTGTAAGTTGGCGGTGTAAACAAACCATTTTTACCCTGCATTTTGATACCCATCATCATTGAGTTCCATTTTCTACTAACTTTAAGTTGAGTAGACTTCATAGAAATCAAAGCAGTTGATGGTGTGTCACCTACTGTTAATACAAAATGACTAGCAGTATTATCAAGGTAGTTACCATTTGGTAATCTATCTTTGTAATCTTTGCCTCTAGTCGTTTGGCTTACAATATCACTGTCTGCCTCGTGAATTGCAACAGGTGCACCAGTGCTGGTACCTCTGTCTTGCCATTCAATGTACTGTCGTTTGTAGTGACAAGGTATAACCTGTAAAGAATCATACAATTGATTAGTTACAGTGTTTATGATTTTGCCTGGCTCTGCGCCCTCGACGTACTTACCATCTCTTTTGTTTACCTCTGGAGATAGTTGACCCAAAATTTTTAGGAATGGTAACGCAAGATCTGCTTGCGAAATATTCTGGGCTCCTTGTTGTGCATCAGCTTCCATATCAAATGTAGCCAGTGCACCATTCTTTTTTTCTGTTACTTGGTTCATGTTATTTGTTCCTTTTTATTGTTGTCTTATTCTCCGAGAACACCCCGAAGATTTCCGTTGGCATTTCTTTACCTGCCTCAATACGCTCACGGACTAACGCTTTCAGAGTCATAGGCTCCACCTTCAACTTTTGTGTCGGTGAAAGCCCTTGACCCTTCGCAAGTTCAGCATAGTGTGCTGCCTTGTTATCTTCGCCACGACCAAAAGACACCGAGATCTCATTCTTAATAATATCTCCTAGTCCATTGTCACGAAGCCAGTTAAACGCCATCTCTTTATTCGCCTCTGTTATGTGCGCTTTGTATGACGTAGAAACTTTTAGATGTGATCCATCTTCAAGTTTTAATTCAGCTAAACCCATTTCAGACATCATGGTTGGTATGACCTCACCTGATAATCTTTCAATGTCTTTTTTTGTATTTTTTAAATTGTCTTCTTGTAGTGCAAGTCTTGCATTTAAAGATTCTAATCTTTCAACTTGATCTGCTAGAGACTGTATGTTGTCAGTCTTTTTCATTGCATCTTGTTGGTCTTCTTCAAAATTAATTGACCCACTACCTGTAAATGTTTTTATTTTTATATTATGTTTTATGCTCATCTATTTCTCCTTTCTCGTATAGACTAATTGAAATAGGATAATATTTTTTTTCTTGTTTATCCCATTTTAATAAATTGTATTTACCATTTGTAATATCAGAAACTATAGAACACGCTACACCTATTAGAGCAGGATCACCTGTTAATAATAAATGATCACCTTCTTTAAAATTTTTTAATCCTTGTCTTAATTTATAAACTAAAGGACCAGGAGAAAAAATCATTTGTGAAAATTCTGGTAATAAAAAAACTAAATCACCATAATCTTTTGCACCTATAATATTTATTTTAGGAGTGCCTGCTTGGCTTCCTGCAATATGCTGTATAACATAAACTGTATTTTCTGCTTTCATGACTTGACATATAATTCATCATACCTTATATGTCAAGGTAGAAAGTTATGAATTACAAATTTAAATTAAAACCTTACAAGCATCAATTGACTGCTTTAGAAAAGTCATGGAACAAAGAAACGTATGCGTACTTTATGGAAATGGGTACGGGTAAAACAAAAGTATTAATCGATAACATGTCAATGTTATATGATAAGGGTAAAGTAAATGGTGCTTTAATTATTGCACCCAAAGGTGTTGTTAAAACTTGGTACGAACAAGAACTACCAACTCACTTACCAAATCATATAGAGAATGTGACCGTATTGTGGCAGTCAAACATTACAAAAAAACAACAAGAAAAATTAGAAACATTGTATGAAATAGGAACAGCACTTCATATTTTAATTATGAATGTAGAAGCTTTATCAACTAAAAAAGGTGTAGATTTTGCAGCTAAATTTTTAAACTCACACAGCACATTAATGGCTATTGATGAGTCTACTACAATTAAAACACCTTCTGCTAGAAGAACTAAAAATATAATTAAACTAGGACGTATGTCAAAGTACAGAAGAATCATGACAGGTTCTCCGGTTACTAAAAACCCATTAGATTTGTACACGCAGTGTGAGTTCCTTGATCCGTGGATATTAGATTTTACTTCTTACTACGCGTTTCGTAATAGATATGCAGAAATGAAAACGTTACATCTATCAGGTAGATCTATTCAAGTTGTACACAAGTTTCAAAACTTAAACGAGCTATCAGAAACTCTTAAAAATTTTTCTTACAGAGTATTAAAAGAAGATTGTCTAGATTTACCAGACAAAGTATTTGTTAAACGTCATATAGCATTAACACCCGATCAACGTAAGATTTATGAAGAAATGAAAAAACAAGCTATCGCACATATGAATGGTAAAGTTGCATCTACCTTAACTGTATTGACACAGCTAATGCGTCTACAACAAATAACTTGTGGCCATTTTGTAGCTGACGATGGCACTACCCAAGGTGTTAGTAGTAATAGATTAAAAGAACTTATGGACGTGTTAGAAGAAACAGAAGGCAAAGCTATTATCTGGGCTCACTGGCAACGTGATGTAAATAGTATTATAGAAGAAGTTAATAAAGTTTATGGTCCGGGGTCCATTGTTGATTATTATGGAGTCACTCCTCAAGAAGAAAGACAACCTAATATTAAGAAATTTCAGGACGACCCTAAGTGTCGGTTTATGGTTGGAACGCCTTCTACGGGCGGCTATGGCATTACTTTGACAGCTGCAAACACCGTAATTTACTATTCTAACGGATATGACCTAGAAAAACGATTACAGTCAGAAGACAGAGCACACCGTATAGGACAGAAAAAAACGGTAACCTATGTTGATTTAATTGCTGAAGATACTGTAGATGAAAAAATTGTACAATCATTACGTAAAAAAATAAACATAGCATCGCAAGTTTTAGGTGAAGAATTAAAAGAATGGATTTAACCTACGACTTTGCCGTCTTTCCATTCCATATCTGGTAAGCCTTCGCTGTATTTTTTTCCGTCAAAAGTAAGAACTTGTTTTCTATTTGAATCTGATTCGTGATAACTTATGTGGACCCATCCGCCTGCAGGATCATCCTTATCGTAGTACTCCATGATCAATTGATCGAAGTCCACGTTATTTTGTAGCCAGTAAGCTGTCTTAATATTGGGTACGCCAAAAATTTCTAGGTCGACGGCCTGGCCCTTGGCATGCTGTGACGTTTTTTTGCTGCCTATAGCCTCACAGAGCGCCTCTGAGCGGTATCCTGATGTAATCGTGACCGGTTTATCGAAATGTGCACGAAGTGGCTCTAAGACCTCATAACATAGATCTCCTAAAGCTTTAATCTCACCTGCTCCTGGTGTGTTGTCTATGCCCTTACGTTGCGCAGTCATAGAATTTGTCATCTCTCTTAAAGTAAAATGTTTTGAAAGCTGCATGTTAAAACCAACCTTTGTCTAATACCTTTTCTAATAGCAGAAGTGATACTGCCCCAACAGTACCCAATAACACCCAATAGATCTTGTCTATCTTACCGCCCAAATCGTGAATACCTCCATGCATATGTTTAACGTCTTTCTTTAAACCTGTAATATATCCATAAATAGAGAGTAAATGCTCTCTTGTAGTTTTAGGGTTTAGTTTATCTCCACTTGGCATTATGTTCTGCTCGCTATAATTTTTTCTTCTGGTGATAGTAAAGCTTCTTGTGTACGTGTCAAGTTCGTAATAGGGTTGACATTTGCCGCTGCAGTCTTAACGTTTGGCATAGGTGTACCTGGTAATGGTGGTGTTTTTATTTCTTGTATTTGTGCTGTTTGTACTGTTTCACCTTGTGGTGTAACTCTTTCACTAAACAAATCCATAACACCATCTATGATACCTCTTTTAACTGGTGCTTCAGGATTTAAAGATTTTCTTTTGTATTCTCTTTCAATTTTTCTAAATTCACTTCTTGGATAAAAATAATTTCTATCTGCTCTACCTTTGCCTTCTTTTTCTCCAAGTTTTTGTGCTTCCTTAACTCTTTTTCTCATACGTTCATTGTAACCAGAGTAAGGAATATTTTTACCTTTTAATAAATTTCTTGCATTTTTTCTTGATATACCCCTTTGATTTAAAATTTTTCTTAAATCTCTTTCAGACATTCCTACTTTTTCTGCATCTTGTAATACCATGTAAAAATCTTTATTAACTCTATAATTTTCATCTTGAATAGCTCTAAACTCATCTAATAAAACAGCTGGTCCTCTAGTTAAATAATTTTGAAGACTAAATAATTTTTCTGTTGAAGTAACTAATCTTTTATTTTTATTGTATTCGGTAATTTTGTATTGCATTGTTCTAGGTACATCGACATTTATTATTCTAATACCAGAAAACAAAGCTAACGCTTCATCTGTTAAATCTCTTGGCACACCACCTCTACTTACATCACCAGTAACAGCTTCTTTTATTTTTCTTCCGGTAGAAACAGCACCAGGTTCTATACCTTTTAAAAGATGTATAAAACTTTTAGATAGTTGAGTTCCAGTAAGATCTGTTGGAGAATAAACCATACTACCTGTTTTCGTTCTACCACCTCTGCCACCAATAAAAAATCCTGCAGGTAACACATCAGAGATTCTTTCTAAAGCTATTGCCTCTGAAATAAATGGAGAAATTAATTTACCTAAAAACCCATCACCAAAAGGACTTAGTTGTTGAAAAAGAATTTCTTTTCTTTTTAAGTCTGTCATTTTACCTTCTTCTAATGTTTTGATAGCAGCAGTAAATGGTTGAGTTACTGCATCATATGGACTGAAATATGAAAAGTTAATAGCTTTACCCACACCATCTTTCCATTTATTGATAGGTATAATAGTTGCTCTTGAGTTCCAAGGTGCTGATAAACTTCTTTTATATGCATCTATTTGTTCTTCTTCTACACCAGTAAGCGCTTGCGCTATTTGACCTGCACCTTCGTTAGCTCCACCTAATACAATAGATGCACCAATTAATCTTCTGTATCCTTGTTGTCTTAACAAAGGATTACTAGACATAGCTTCTTTCATTCCAATATCTAAAATATTTGTTGTTGTTCTAAGCATTTCTGCAGGAAACGATACAAAGTTACCAAAAGGTAACTTTCTAATATTTTGTACAAACTCTGGAACTTTACTATATGTAGGATATGTGTTTCTAATTTGCCATGCAGCTGCTTCATCTATTGCTTGATCAAATGATTTTCTTGCGCCAGTAAACGTATCAAACCTTTGAAATTCTCTACCAGTTATTTCTTTAGTCCATTTTGCAACATCATCTACAGTATTATAC
>WLWF01002384.1_pt1 | contig 13704 bp, 6 predicted proteins | sample 6718331 | NCBI WGS metagenome assembly WLWF01 (sample SAMN12718692, study PRJNA515312) | sponge metagenome | isolation source: marine sponge | host: Mycale hentscheli | place: New Zealand: South Island, Marlborough, Capsize Point | collected 2003-05-01
GAATTCAAAACAGCCTGCTCGTTGTACTCAGCTTGTATGCAGGGTCCCAAATTTTGCTGCCTGCAAACGCGACCGCGGAAGACAAACGGCCAAACATTCTCTTTATTGTTGTTGATGATCAATCACCATTTGACCTCAAGGCATACAACCCGTCATCTATTCTTGACACGCCAGTCATTAGCCAACTGGCATCAGGTGGCATGGTGCTCGATTCTGCGTACCATATGGGCGCCTGGACGGGAGGCGTATGCACGCCGTCAAGGCACATGATCATGTCTGGCCGCACACTCTGGCACATCCCGAACAAACCAGGGCGTATGAACAACCCTCACATCACAAACCCTCAACTCGTACCGCCAGACCTTGCCCTACACACGCTGCCAGCCGTCTTCAACAACGCAGGGTACGACACCATGCGGACCTGCAAAAACGGGAACAGCTACGAAGAAGCAAACAAGCTTTTTACCGTACGCCATGATGGCACCCGACGTGGAGCAAGTGATGAGAAAGGCAGCCCGTGGCACACCAAACAGGTTTTGGAATATCTCCAGAGTCGTGAAGACGCAAAAGACTCCGACCCATTTCTCGTTTACTTTGGTTTTTCGCATCCACATGACACTCGCGATGGCCGCCCTGAACTTCTGTCAAAATACGGTGCCGTCAACCACACCGATCAAGATAGCCTGCCTTCTGCCAACCCAAAACAACCGCGACTTCCGACGAACTACCTGCCTGCTCATCCTTTTAACAACACCCACATGACAGTCCGTGATGAAGTAGCGGTCAGTGGTGTCTGGAAAAACAGAGATGAGAAAACAATTCGCAATGAACTCGGCCGCGAGTTTGCTTGCAGTGAAAATATTGATATTCAGATTGGCCGAGTTTTGCAGAAACTTGACGCCATGGGGGAACTGAAGAATACCTATATTTTCTACACCGCCGATCACGGCATGGCGATTGGAAGACACGGCCTGCAAGGAAAGCAAAATCTTTACGAACACACATGGAGAGTTCCACTGATTGTGAAAGGGCCTGGTATCAAGGCTGGGTCGCGAGCACGTGGCAATGTGTACCTGCTCGACGTACTCCCTACCCTGTGTGACATTGCTGGCATTGAAGCACCCAAAACATCTGAGGGCACAAGCTTTCTGCCAGTCCTGCAGGGTACTCAGGACATTGTGCGAAAGAACCTTTACGGTGCGTACTGCGGTGGTGCCAAGCCCGGTATCCGATCGATACGAAGCGGGGATTGGAAACTGATTAAATACGAATCGACGAAAGATGGTGTCCAGGAGACACAACTCTTTAATCTTGCGGACAACCCTGAGGAGTTCATTCAGGAACACCACCAAGAGGCCCTTACCACGTTGATGGGCAGATCACCAAAATCATTCCAGAAAAATCTAGCTGATGATCCAAGGCATGATCAGAAACGGAAAGAAATGGAGAATCTTCTGCTTGCAGAAATGCGTCGCCTTGATGATCCATACCGACTCTGGGATCAGCCCGATGATGGCCTTCCAATTCCAGAAATACGAAACCCAGATCCAAAAGTAAAAAATCTGAAACGTAAGAAAAACAAGTAATTCTTCCATCACGATTCAGGTGTGATGCGTTTTTACCAGTGCACGTTGAGCCGTGTTCCAAAAACACTGGCCTCGCTGGCACCAGCAGTCGGCTCATCGGGTACAGCGTAGTTGTAATTAAAAAGAATCCGTAAGCGATCTGCGAGATACCAATTGAGCCCAAACGTCGCTTGACCAAGCCGAATGCCAGGAGTCGTCCCCTTCGGACTCAATGGTGAATTTGGATCATAGTAGTCGAGATACGCATAGCGAGCGACAAGTTCCCAGCCACCACATCCTCTCGACCTACCGCGGGAATGACTACCCGATAACCGTGGATGGCCTACTTTCACAGAACCAAAAACGCCATCATCTTTTTGGTATTTCCGATATTCACCAGTAATGAAATACCCCGCGCTCACATAATATCCATGAAAAAACAATAGCTCTCCCGCGTGCTGCGGGATGAGCGTTCCGTACCACTCTGCTTGCGTCCAGAGCGGCCCCCATACCCTCGCAATCTGTGTGTTAAAAAGCTGCTGATAACTCGCAGGAATACGAATAGTTGGCACAAACGGAGAGGTTGTTGAATCTGTAAATTCAAGGAGTGGTGACCCATTCACTTGGTTGATTACAACGACACCGTTTTGTGGAAGACGCTCTGAAAGAACAAGACCAAAATGAAGAACCTGTTCACCATCACCCTCTAGAATCGGAGAGGCCGTCAGGCGACTCGTTAAACCAACTGCAGCTCCATCTCCACCCTCAAAACTGGCTTGACCGACACCGTCATGAAAGAGTCCTGTTGCGAAAGTGGTCGTGTCATTGAGTTGATCATTAAATAAAGAAATCCCCCAGCTACGAGCGGGATCAAGATCATTAATTGGTGAACGTTCCATGAATGCATAGAAATTTGCGCTTGTCCCACCCTCAAGACTAAAAGGCTCTCGATAATGCCCAAGTCGCAGCTCAGGTTGCCCGTTATACTTTCGTGAACCAATAAAAATATCACGTGGTACAACAGTTCCTGAAGCCATATCAATTTCGGCTATGTAACGACTATCTGAGCCAAAATATCCTTGACCACCAACTCGGGCTCGCCGCAGACCAACAACGCTTCCAAGATTACCGAATGTGCTGATATTTGATGCATCTTGGATCGACCAGAGTGCATCGGTATCGATTCGACCACGTAACCGGAACGTGCTTCCATTGCGGAGCTCGTAAATTCTTGGAAATCCTCCTTCCGTTCCGTCTGGATGCGGAATCGTACCGAATGTCGTGAAATCCTCAGCGTTCGCAATCTGGATCAGAAGCAAAAAGCTGTAGAAGCTCCAACTGATGAACTGGAAACAAAGCAGATAACAACGATTTATCATCGTTCGGAGCCGTACTGGACATTTCTCAAAAATAGCGTTCTCTGGTCTATTTTTCGGCTATCAACTGCCTGTTCTCAAGCACACGTGGGCACAAAATATCTTTTGCTGTTTTTTCCTCGCACTTCTCACAGACCAGGGGGAAGGGGCAACATGCAGTGGAGTGAGGACATACGTCGGGTACGTCTCTTTTTCCACGAAGGTGTCAAAAAGCGAATAAAGCATGTCGATCGATCCGAAGCATAAACAGATTATGTGTTTCCACGGAGATTTGATATGCGATACCGCAGTTTCCTGCCATGGTTTTGTCTGATCATGTTGTGCTGGATCTCTGCTGCACCTTTGTCTTTTGGACAATCGTATGGCGTCGATCTCCGAAATACCTTGATGCCAGCATCTGGGGGCATGGCTGGAACAAGTGTTGCGGCACCACAGGATTGTGTTTCAGCCATCAACGGAAATCCAGCAACCATGACCCAATTCAAAGGGTCTCACATGACTCTCGGTGGCGGCTGGGCTGAGTCGACATTTGATCTCACGCAAGGTGTCCGTGCTCCCGGGATTAACGTAGATCCATTCTCTGACAAAAGCACCGTCCCAGGATCTGTCGTGCCCGCAATCGGCGCAACTCAGGAACTCCAAGGGTTTTCCGTGCCTGTGTTTGTAGGCATTGGTTTCGTAGGTGCTGCTGGAGCCGGCACAAACTTTGTTAATGCGCCTGAGAGTAATGGCTCAGCATCTTATCTGTTGCTGCTTGAGGCTATCCCCTCTGTCGCGATTGAACTCACCGACAATCTCTCAATTGGCGGCTCGATGTTCATTGGTGATGGCTTTTCATCTGGCCCCTTTGTTGGCACAAGCAAGATGACAAATGCATACTCGCTTCGCGGTGGATGTGGCATCAATTATGCGACAAGCCAGCGATCCTGGATTGGGGCTTATTATCTTTCAACACAAGAATTTCGATTTCATGATCAGGTCATCCCTTTCCGACCCCCACCAGCAACCGGAATACCACGAACTGTCAACATCGGACTTCCACAACAAGTTGGTTTCGGATGGGCAAGTGAGCGTTTCATGGACAATCGTCTTTTACTCGCAGTCGATGCACTGTATTTCGATTGGGACAGCGCCGCTCTCTTTGGTGATATTTACAACAACTCCTGGGCGCTTCAGATGGGTGCGCAGTATTCAAGTAAAAGAAATATAAAACTACGATGCGGGTACGCCTTGGCGGAAAACCCGATGGACACCAGCCTGATTACATCAATTGATGGCATTACACCCGGTGGTATACCTTCTGTTGATTATATTCAGGCTCAATTCTCAGTCCCGAATGTTCATCGCATTTCTGGTGGAGCAGGAATGGAAATCTACCCTCACGTCAATCTCGATGTTTTCGCAGGAGGGATGTTTCCTGCGACACAAACGCTAGGAGCCACACGTGTTGACCTCGTGAGCTATTGGCTCGGCTTTGGCCTGACCTGGCACTTTGACCCATGCTCAAATCATGGTTGTTCACGACTTCCATCAACATGTTCCGGTATTTGAACATGGGCTTAAAATAGCAGTCCTGCTTAGCATGTCATTTCGCCTGGGGGGGGTTCCCCCGCAGCTGTTCAGACGTGTCTTTTCGGAAATGAATATCTGCAAGCTCGTCTTTGACTGGTGCCAACTGCTTACCCTTTACACGGTCAATGTTCTTCGCCATGTCAAACCAGACTGCGGACATTGCCTTCACACGTTCAGGCTGCTCAGCAGCGAGATCATGAAGTTCTGTTCTATCTGCAACCATATTGTATAGTTCCCACCGACCACGTTTTGCTGAGACGAGCTTCCAGTCACCCTGCCTGAGCGCACGGTCTGTTCCAAAGTGAAAGTACAACGTCTCGTGAGGCTTTCTCTGCTCACCGCGAAAGATTGGATTCAGCGACAGACCTTGCAGGGGATCAATTGTGCGTGTACCGACCTGCTTCGGATAGGCTGCCTTCCCTACATCTAGAAACGTCGCCATGAAATCGATCAGATGCCCTGGCTGACTTGTATAGGAGCCAGGAGATGTCTTCAGTCCTGCCGGCCAATGCACAACAAGCGGTGATGAAATACCCCCTTCGTGTTGATTCTGTTTATAAAGCCGAAACGGGGTATTACCAGCATGAGCCCAACTGGCATCGTATGTCCAATACGACTCTGGATCCCATGGAGCAAGACCTCGGCCACGCGTTCGTTCAAACGGGCATGCCCCATTGTCAGAACAAAAGAGAATCAGCGTGTTGTCATAGACTCCCATTAATTTAAGTTTTTCAACGAGTCGACCAACGTTTTCATCAAGTACCTCCACCATCGCGGCAAATACTTCCATCCGTGACGCCTCCCATTGCTGCTCCTTTTTGGTCAGACTATTCCACGCAGGAATATGATCAGGGCGCGGGCTCAACTTCCATTTCGGTGGCAGAAGGCCACTTGCAAGCTGCTTCGCATGCCGCTCTTTCCGCAGTTGATCCCAGCCGGTGTCATAGCGTCCTCGGTATTTCTCAACGGCTTCCTTTGGAGCCTGCAGTGGATAATGCGGTGCATTAAACGCAGTGTAAAGCAGAAACGGTTTGTCAGAAGGTGCTTCATCAAGAAAGTCACAGGCAAAATCGACCGCAGCGTACGTTGTATAGAACGGCCTCCCATTCAGTGTGGCCGGTACAGACCACTCTTTTCCATTGAGACGAAAGGTGTCGTCACCCGTAAAGAAATTCGTTGCACCAGAGAGGTGGCCCCAATACCTCTGGAAACCGAAATCCGTCGGCTGCTTGGAAAGATGCCATTTTCCCACCATTGCCGTAAAATAGTTCGCGTCACCAAGCACCTCAGCAATAGTTGCCCCTCGTGAAAGAGATTCTCCACCAGCCTGATCACAATACAGACCAGTCAGAAGCGAAACACGAGAAGAGTGACACTTTGCGGTATTGTAAAACTGAGAAAACCGAAGTCCTTGTGCCGCCAGTGCATCAATATGTGGCGTTGTAATCTCTGAACCATAGCAACCAAGATCTGCAAATCCCAGATCGTCGGCCATGATCAGCACAATATTTGGACGATCGTCGGCAGACCACACCTGTGCACTACCAACGAGACAGAGTGCGATCACAAAACTTCTCAAAATATGTACATGTGCCATCAATGCGCCTCACCTTTTTTGACGTGTGCCGTTCAGATTGAACGGTGAAATCATACCAAAGGTTGAATAGTGACTCGAACATCGACACTTTCTGCACGCAACTCAGCCAGGAAACGCCTGCAGATCTTCTCAGACAACCACTTGTTGTCTGCGTTTCACTAGAAACCAGACACATGGAACGAGGAATAGTGTCAGCACAGTCGACACAGCCATACCGCCAACAAGTGCTCGCGCAAGAGGAATCATTGCTTCGGTTCCTGGCACAAGGCGGAAACAGAACGGCGCCATTGACGCCAAAAGCGTGAGAGACGTCATCAGAATAGGCCGCAGTCTCGAACCAGTGGCACTTACAATCGCTTCTTCTACCGATTGCCCTGCAACTAGATTCCCATTGGCACGATCAACGAGAAGAATACTGTTGTTCACGACAATGCCAATCATCATGAGAGTGCCGAGAAGTGACTGGATATTCAAGGTTGTGTCTGTGAGATAGAGCAGCCCAATGACACCTGCTAATCCCAGAGGAACCGCCAACATAATAATCAGTGGGTCAACAAAAGACCGGAACTGAGCCAACATGACGAGGTAGACCAGCAACGTTGCGACAGCAAGGCCCCACCCGATAACAGCTGTTCCTTCCTTCATCGTAACAACTGGCCCACGGAGCGTTGTATTCACTCCATCTGGTGGATCAAGCGTTTCAACAGCGCGTTCAACATCTGCTGCAACGGATCCGACATCTCGCCCGTCAACATTTACGAGAACGTCATAAACCCGTGAAATATTGTAGTGAGCGATCTCACCTGGAATATTGACTCGACGGATTTTTGCAAGATTTGATAAAGGAACATTTCGTGGGCCTTCCGGCGTCCTCACAGAAAGCGGAAGGTTCCTCATCGCATCCAGACTCTCAACCTCATTTGTTTCATATTGAACACCCAAGAAGAAATCGATTCCTGTTGTCGGATCAACCCAGATTGATGGTGCATACCCAACACTCGATCCAAGTGCCGTCAAAATGTTTTCAGCAACATTTCTTTGACTCAACCCCATGAATGATGCCCTGGTTCGATCAACTTCAACATCGAGCTGTGGATAATCGAGTGCTTGTCCAATCTGGACATCAACGGCCCCAGAGACACTACGAACCTGAGTCACCACCTTTTCCGCGAACTCTCTCGCAGAGGCAAGATTGCCCGCCGCTACCTGCACCGTAATTGGAACGGCAGATCCCTCGTTCAGAGCTGCCTGGATAATACCACCCTGCCGAAACAGGAATTGCTCTCGGGGAAATCGTTGATGCAACTCAGCACGAAGCCGTTTGACATACGTTGACGTTGATGTCCGTGTCATCGTGTTCTTGAGCGTCACAACGATAAAGGCGGAATCAGGCCCTGAGTTTGGACTGAGGATTGTTGAAAACCCAGCACCTTTCCCGACCGGCAAACCAATATTCGCAAGGACGGTCATTAATTCGTCGGCCGGTATCACCTCTTGGATTGTTGCCTCAATCTGCTCCACAATCGCTTCGGTATTTTCAATGCGCGTGCCAGGCAACGTTCGTAGACGAATTTCAAAGACACCGTCGTCGACAGTCGGAAACAACTCTGTTCCGACGCGTGGCAAAAGAAGGCAGCAGCCTGCCGCCACAGCAACAATACCGAACGACGTGAACCATGGTCTCTGAATTCCTCTTGTTAGAAGTCTCCCATACCCCCAGGAAGAACTCGTGACTTTGCTACTGTCTGACTGGAGTGTTACGTTTTTCCGCTCTCGGAAAAACCTTGCGCAAAAAGCTGGTAAAAGTGTCATCGCAAAAACATAGGACGCCGCGATCGATACGGCGGCTGACAGCGCGAGTGGTTCAAACAGATACCGCACCATACCACTGAGAAACAATGCTGGAAGGAAGATCGCTAGTGTCGTGATCGTCCCGGCCAACACCGGTGCAGCAACCTCCTCAGCTCCTTTTCGTGAAGCCTCTTGCCTCGACTCTCCACGATCAAGGTGCCTGATTATATTTTCAACAACAACAATCCCTGCATCGACAACAGTACCAACAGCAAGCGCCAAGCCTCCAAGTGTCATCACATTAATTGAGACGTTACAGAAATGAAGTGCCAAGACACCCACAAGAAGTGATGACGGCAGCAGAAGAAGGATTGCAATCGTCGGCAGTAAGCGCCTCAGAAAGACAACCACGACAATGGCTACAAGAAAAGCGCCAAGAAGAACCTGTCGCTGCAGGTTTCCGATTGCATCACGAATATAGCTTGATTGGTCGCCGACAAGTGTCACCTTTGCTGCGTCTGGGATCTCACCTCGTGCCTTCATCCGTGGTATTTCTTCTGCAATACCTTTCCGAATACGATCAACAACGGCAATGGTATTACTTCCGGGCTCACGTAGCAGTGGGCAGTACACACTTCGCTCACCATTGACGCGAACGATATTCGTTTGAATCGCCGCGTCATCGCGAGCCTCACCTATGTCACGGAGGAAGATTGGATGCCCGTCACGGACAGCGATCGGGATCGCATTGATTTCGGCCTCTCCGGGCAAGGTATTGACTGAGTGAACCTGATAGTCCATTTCACCCAATCGAAGTGTTCCACTACCCAAGACAAGATTGCTGTTTCGAACCGCTTCAACAACATCCGTAAGAGTTAGATCATGGGCCTGAAGACGAGCTGGGTCGACATATACCATCATCTGTCGAAATCGCCCACCAAATGGATGCGGAATCTGAACTCCCTTGAGTCCACCCATTTTGTTCCGAACCGCGTAGTAACCAATCTTGTAGAGTACTGTTTCATCGAGACCATCCCCTGATATTGCAGCAAGAACCACCGGAAGATTTGCTGGTTCACTACGGAGCGTAAATGGATGTTCGATTCCTGGTGGCAAATGAAACATGTCACTTGCCTCAAGATTCACGATGTCATTCATTGCCGACGATGCATCCGTCCCGGGCTGAAACGTAATTTTGAGGACACTTGCACCAGGTAACGTCCGTGACTCCTGCTTATCAAGCTTTCCTGCGAGGGTCAGTGCGCGTTCCACACGGGATGTCACACTTTTCTCCATATCGAGTGTCGGCAGACCAGGGTAGGAAAAAAAACTGACAACTACTGGAGTCTTAAAGTCTGGAAGAACGTCCGTAGGTATTCCTGGCACGACAGCCCCGCCAAGAAAGACGAGGCCAAGTGTAATTGCCAAAACAACAAAACTGTTCTGCAGTGCCCAGCGGATCAAAAACATAGTGTGTGTGCCTTACTCCTTCGGAACGCAATCATTCGCTCCGACCGACCTCCACAACCTGCCCCTCTTCAATTGAGCCAACAAAAGCATCAACGACTCGTTCAGTGCCTGCTAGCCCGGTCACAACCTCGATCTCGTGGCCATCATCCGCGCCAACGACAACCTGCTTTTTTACAATTCGGTCTTCTTCATCGAGCAGGAAGACATACGGATTCCCTTCTGCGTCTGAACGAAGTGCTGACGCTGGGAGAACAATTGCGTCTTTACTTGTTGTGGCAATAATTGTCGCACATCCAAACATGCCGGGCAGAAGTCGTCCGCTAGCATTATCAACCTCTATTTCTGCCAACATGGTTCGGGTTGAGGGGTCGAGCCTCTGTGCTGCTCGTGTCACGACCGCATTGATTGGTGCCTCTGGAAGAGCGTCCAGCTTAATGACGACAGGGTCTCCTGCATCAACTTCAGACGCATCACGCTCTGGGATCGCAACTCGGACTCGCAATCGACTCTGCTGATCAACATGGAAAAGGGGGCGGCGAAGGAGTCCATGTGCCTGTGAAATTCCCGTGACAAAGTCACCCGGGTCAACTGATCGTGATGTCACAATCCCATCGAAAGGTGCACGAAGTGTGGTGTACTGGAGCATTGCCTCAAGCTCTTCACCTTCCTTAATTGACTCAGCGTGCCTCGCTTGTGCGGTTGCCACTTCTGCCTGGGAAGCTTCTCGTTCAGCGACTGCAATCTCTTTCTTTGCCTGAGCTGATCGCAGTGCAGCCTCAGCTGAAACTTTTGCCGCCTCAGACACATCGTTACTTGCCTGCGCCTCATCAAGATTCGCGATTGTTACGGCCTTTCTTTCCACCAGCCCAACGACTCGCTTTAATTCTGCTTTATTTGCGACGAGTCGAGCTTCAACCTGTTGAATATTTGATGCAGCCTCCTCAGCCTCAGCCTCGGATGAGCGAATCCGAGCAACGGCGACGTTGACGGCTGCTTCCGCTCGCTTGAGTTCTGCAAGGAGCCGTTGTTGCTTTGCGTGAATCTGGTCGAGCTGTTTCCCCATTTCAGGAACGGATAATTGACACAAAGGATCACCAGATTCAACAGCATCTCCGATATCAACAAAGACATCTTCGATATAGCCTGACACTTTTGAAATGATATCGGCCTGAAAGAATGGATGCACAGTAGCAGGCTGGCTCGTCGTATGGACAACGTCTTTCTGAATAGCCGTAACAACCTCTACTCGAGAATTGCCTGCACGAGGCTGTGCAGCAGGGATGAAACCTTCCCCAGAGGGTGTCTTTGTACATCCGGATAATGCAACACAAACAACAAGTCCTCTCGCAAGGATTGGACGTACCGAATTGAAAGGTGAGTACGTATCAGATTTGTACTCCATGCAATCTCCAAAGCTTTTCAAGACGACCCGACTCAGGCAGTGTATCGACTCACTCGCATGCTTAAGATGAGTACTTATTCTCTTCACGCCAAATGACTAAACATCGCCAGAGTATTACTATGCTGACAAGACACGAAGTCAGACAACTCTCCCAATCGTAATATTCAACTCGTGGAAAGCAAATTTTTGAGAATATCTCATTCTTTACGCTTCGAGATACTCATTCCATTCATGGGCCGTGGCACCTCGAATCCGTCTAGTCGTAACACTCGTCCGAGATATTCCGGCGAGGCACACCCAATCCACTGCAAAAATGTCTGTTGTTCTGTCAGATTTACTGAGCATCACAAGAGTGGCTTGGGGCCAAAAAACTCGACGACGAACAGCCCCTCATAGTCACTCCTTCGCTGCTTTTGAGAAGTATTGCAGCGCATCCTGAACTGCATAATAGGATTTCTTGGGTTGAAATGATGTATCGAACATGGTGCCTTTCTTCTGCGGCCGCTGGATGTGGCTGTCACAGAGTTGCCAGACGTTCCAGACAACAACTCCTCGCCTGCTGTGTTCAGCAAGTTTGGTCACGATCGTTCGAAATGTTGCTGCCTGCGACTCCTGAGTTTTTGCCCCCGGGTCATCCATCCAGACTGTATTTTCTGTCACATGAAATTCCAGATTACGGGTATGGGTCCACCGAATAAGCCTGTCGAGGCTTTGCATATTTCCAGGAATTTTCTCCCACCCTGCTGACACATGCGCCTGCCAACCGACACCATCAATTCCTACATCAGACTCCCGCAGGTAATCGATTGTCGCTTTTGCTTTGTCCCACATCGGCTTTTCCATACCACCATGCTGATTGAAAAGTAGCTTCAGGTGCGGGGCATGTTTACTGGCAACCTCAAAAGTTCGTTTAATGTAGATCGGTGGCCGAAGGGGATGAGACGTATCAAACCCAATCTGCGTCCACGGGTTCTGCCATTTCCCAACACCCGGCTTCGGCCCGAACCACTCACCTTCTCGAGTGATCGTCTCATTCACGACATCAATCCATCGGACATGTTCTTCGCTCTTGTACCGGTCGCATATCCCAGCGACATACTCCTCTAGGTTTTGCAACAACTCTTCTGGCGTCCGGTGATCTTCCTCCGCCCACGCCGAGCACTGAGGACTAATTGGCGCGTGCAGCCTCATTACGTATCCATGCTCTTTGGCATACGTAAGCATCGCATCTGCTTTTTTCCATCCCCATATGCCGGGCCGTGGATGCACTGCCGTTTGCTTAAACGCATTGCCTGGTGTCAGCACCTGAAAGTCATTTTCAAAAATCTCTTCTGCTGGTGTCCCAAGATGCGGATAATTAAATGTGGCACCAATTATGAACTGGGCTGTAGGACGAAAAGGCACAAGGTTCTTGAATCGTTCCCCACGTAAGACTGGACTACCGTCATCAGCGCCCTTGGATACTGCTGATGCACATAGAAAAACTATCCAGAGCAATGCAGCGACCGCAACTCTTTTCCTAATCATCGAAACATGCCAAGAGCTTTTTGTCAGCGAGACACGACGCTTCATGTCACGACGAGCGGTGGTACGAACTATATAGGTTTTCATATTACGGCAGGGGAGGCCTTCCAGCAGACTCACCATCTTCTTTTCGGATTGGATATTTTGGTTGCCACGTTGGCTCTTTTTTCGCGAGCCAGCTATCAAGCTGTTCTGCAAGCGTCACTAAAACATTTTTATTTTCCATTGCCAGATCTTTTTCTTCACCAACATCCTCACTGAGATTAAAGAGTGACCATACATTTTTTTCATAGTCAAAACTTGCCTTGAAACGATCGTCTCCGACTTCATTAATTACCCACGCACCTGGCTGCGCACGTTGATCAAGGTACCCCGGAAACAAATAACATACTGGTCCACGATCGTCATCCGAACCTGGCTGCAAAAGCTCCTCAAGAAAGGACTCGCCGTCAAGAGGATGCACATCATTCGGCGGCATCCATTTTCCACCGGCTAGCTCAAGGCACGTCGGATAATAATCAACTGCATGAACCATCCGCTGGCTCACTTGGCCTGCGGGAAGATGCCCCTTCCAGAAAGCGATCAACGGAACTCGAATTCCACCCTCCGTAAACATGCCTTTTTCTCCACGAAGTGGAAGATTATCAGTATGGGTTCCACCATTATCCGAGGTGAAAAGTATCAATGTGTCTTCAAGGATTGAGTCCTGTGTATCTCCATTTAAATCTGGATCTTCGAGCACAGCGAGAAGGCGGCCTACGTTTTCATCTATACCGGCAATAAAACCGAGGTATTCGGCCATCTTTTTGCTCTTAGCCCGTTCTGTCGCTTCCTCCCGCAGGTCAGGCCTTGCTTTCACAGGACCATGGACAGCATATGTATGAAGTTGCAAATAAAATGGCTGACTTCCTGATGCCAGATACTGAACGGTCTCCTCCATCGCATCACCAAACGCATCGCTTACATGCTTCGGAGTATTCAGTAAAGAATCGGACAGACCTCGTTTTCTGAGATACGCTGTACTATAGGGTTTAGCCCATCGGTCAAAATCGCCACGACCAAGATTTTTGAATTTCCAATGTTTCCCATCAAGCGATGCAAAACAAGTTGGTTGGTGCCCTTGTGAAAACCCGCCAACATTTACATCAAACCCCGAGTTCTCGGGCAGCGTTTCCAGGCCATCATGTCCACCAACATGATACTTTCCAATGTGCGCTGTTGCGTATCCATTTTCTTTGAGAGCTTCTGCAATCGTAATTGCTTGAGCCCCAACGTCTTCGTGCTGCTGAGGCCCTTTGAATTTCGCCTTCTCTTTCGAGATTCCTCCCCGACCATAGCGATTCAGATTCCCAACGACATAAATGTCGTTATAACGACGTGGTGCATACTGCCCGGTGAGCATCGCTG
>WLWF01002385.1_pt1 | contig 13704 bp, 23 predicted proteins | sample 6718331 | NCBI WGS metagenome assembly WLWF01 (sample SAMN12718692, study PRJNA515312) | sponge metagenome | isolation source: marine sponge | host: Mycale hentscheli | place: New Zealand: South Island, Marlborough, Capsize Point | collected 2003-05-01
CGGAGTTGTGTCAATGAAAGAGTTCTTTGAAGACATTCTAAACTCCTTACGGGATACGGCGTATTCACACTCTGAACAGAGACGAGAGTTCGCCATCGAACGAATTGATGGTCATAAAAAATACATGAAAGGTTACTCTCGGTTCAATCCCTACTTGCACCAGGACGAATGGGATAAACATCGCTAAACATCCCCACAAAAAATGTTATAATTATAGGAGGTATGTAAAACCTCCTTTTATTTTGTAAAGAATGAACAAACTACTATTAGCATTACTCGCTCTATCTACCACCTTCGTGTCTGTGAAGGCCGATCCTGCAGTCAAAGGGTGGAAGACTAATGACAGCATGGGTTGCATGTTACTAAGAGAATGCACGGATGAAGTAAAAGAACTAACATCTGCAGCTGATCTTGAAGCCCACTTCCCCTACTCCAACTTTACTCCAGTAAGACAAGAAACCGATGGGTTAATTACCGAATTGCGCGCAATGGGTGTAAATGTATATCTAGGTGACGACAAATACTTTCCACCAGGACATGCTGGTGTATATGATACCGTTGGCAATAGGTTCTTCTTAAATACTTCATACGCTGATGATCCATACGGTATGCTGCGAACACTGCGGCACGAAGCCTGGCATGCCGCACAGGATGCTATGGCTGGTACCATTGAGAATAGTAACCTGGCTATCATCTACCCAGAGGAGGATGTACCACAAAACTATGTGCTGGCTGCCGATATTGCATACGCATCTTTCCCTCAAGTATTACCATGGGAACGAGAAGCAAAGTGGGCTGGTGGCACACCCAATATGACACTTGAAGTCCTACGGATCATTAATGCCACTAACAATAGGCCATGGCAAAGGATTGAACCTACCCCACTGACAAGAGAATGGTTAGAAATGAAGGGGTATATGTAATAAATAAATCAGTTATATTAAAACATCATGATTGCCCTTATCAAACCCATTCTATTTGCCTTCCTTAAAGGCAAAGCTGTTCGTCAACTAGTGATTGAACTTCTTGAAGCTTATGCTGAAAGTACAGACAACACAATCGATGATGCCGCAGTGTCACTGGTCAAAAATAACATTTTTGTAAAGGACGCTTGAGCCCCAGAGACAATCTGCTATAATGAGGGGGCGACTCCTCTTTTTTAATGAACATCTTCGTTTGTGACCAGAATCCCGTTACAGCAGCCCGTATGCTGCCTGACAGGCATGTATGTAAGATGGTGCTAGAGTCAGCACAGATGCTCAGTATCGTATATAGTGAGCACTACTGGGGTATTGGCTCAGTCATGAAAGTAGATGGTACTCCATTCCTTACTAAGAAAGGTGCATTCAAGAATCATCCATGTACACAATGGGCTGCAGCCAAGTTAGAAAACTGTGCCTGGCTCATCATGCACGGCCTAGGTCTATGTGATGAGTTCGGTCGACGCTTTGGTCGCGACCACGGGCTAATGAATTCACTCTTCGATACTAAAGATCTGTTTGTAAAAGCAACAGGCGAACCCATCACCATCTACCACAATGTTGACGGATTTGCGCGGGCTATGGCTACTGAACATAAGACGATGCAATCCATCGACGATGTCACAGCGTATCGCAAGTATGTCGACTCAAAACCTTGGGTCTATGAAAATTATTTGCGTATGCCTCAGCGTCGTCCAGACTGGTTGTCTCCCAGATATCAAGGGGACCTAATTGAACAGCTCCCGTGACTTAACAAACGCTAATTTCTCAGCTATAATGATGCCGGCAAGACCTGTGCCTTGACTACTATCGGTAGCCACAGAAAGGGGTTCACTCAGGTCTTGCTTTAATCAGATTGCGATGGCTGTTATAATGTAGACAGAAAGATTGAACCCCTTTCTGTTACATTGCTATCGTATTACTATGTCGAATATAAAAAGGCTTCTTCATTCTTATGAAGATGTTCACGAGACGACGCCATCTCTTGACGAATTGTTAGATTGGTTGGATTTAAATGGCGAATTGTTTCAACACCTTCCACATCCTGAGCCCTCCGATATGATTGGTTATGAAGAATTTTGAGCGATGGGTAGTCGTCAATGGCTATCCTAACTACGAAGTATCAACGATGGGACGGATTAGAAACCGAAAGACAGGTAGGCTTAGGAAAGCAAAGCCTATCACATCAGGTAGGGCTGCAAGTTATCATCGTATCTTACAGCTCTATCGCAATTCTGTTAGCACAACTAAGTCGATACACAGATTAGTCGGCGAGAATTTCTTGCCGATGACTGGCGGATGTATACTACATCGAGATGAGAATCTACCACCCGACGAGGTGAACTCGCTGCAAAATTTGTATGTCGGTTCACTCGGAGACAACGCACGCGATTGCCGAGATAAAGGTAGGCTTAAACTTCCTGATAATAAAGGTAGCGCCAACTCAAATGCACGGCTCTGTAGTGAGGATGTCCGAACTATACGACAACTCCATAGCGACGACTCAATCAATCACTCGGTATCCTCGTTGATGCAATTGTATGGCGTGAGTAAAGGATGCATACAAGGTATCCTGTCTCGGAGGAATTGGCGTCACATTTAACTTGGCCCGCTCCTCGTGCTATAATAAGTAAAAGGGACGGCCACTCGGTCGTCTTTTAATTTCAATGCCTCTGACATATAGGCGGAGGATTGACAACATCTACCAGAATAATGTCAACACACATCACTGTAAAGTTCAACAACCATCTCTCTGTATTAAGAGAAGCAATCAACGGAGATTCGGACCTTCGTACCAATCATAAACTGTATAAAAAAGTGTACAAATACTACAAAGATCTAGGTGTCATCTTCTCTGGTGATTCCAACTCCGACTATGATACTGTGCTTGATTGCCTATACGAGGATGTATACTAATGGATTGGACTAAGTGGAAGAACTGGTATGGTCTATCGATCGTACCAAACAAAGAAAAGTCTATCAAGGCTGAACTTGTTGCGCGGCGGACCGCCTTCAACGACAAGCAACTTCTTGATGTAGAATATCTACAGAAGAAAGAGATGGTCGTTGATAAAAGTGGCAAGCGTAAGATTAAAAATATCCTACTTATGGCAGGATATATGCTAGTCAAGGTTGATCCAATTAGAGTTGAAGATGAGGAAGGCAATGTGTCAAAGGTGTTCCCACCTGAGACATTCGATATGATCATTGGTACTCCTGGTATCAAGCACTTTGTCAATTGCCATAAGAAAAAGCCTGTTTCCTTTAAACCAAAGGAAATCAAAAGAATGTTTGATATGTGTGACGATGCTCACCTAGAGGTCAAACAAAATGTCCTAAATGATTATGAGGAAGGTGACATCCTAGATGTTATCTCTGGACCATTCACTGGTTACAAGTGCGAGGTAATGTCTCTTCAGGGAAACAAAATCCTCGGCCAATTAGATATGTTTGGCAGAAATGTACCAGCGGAATTTACCAAGGAGCAAGTTTACAAAAAATGAAACTAAAACACGACCCTAACGACAAGCGTTCCCACCGAGAGGTGGAATTTCATGCTAACGAAAGTCACACAGAAGACGAATTCGATGTTGAACATGACGGTAAAATTGCCGACTGGCATAATCGTCACCAAGATAAAATTTTAGATGTGTACTGCGATACACATCCCAGCTCTCCAGAGTGTAGGGTATACGACGACTGATGACTTCAGAAGAAGAATACCATTCACTTAAAGAGACCTACAAGTTTCTATGTCACTTGATTGATCCCCAGAAAACTCCTAGAGTGTCCAAACCGATTAGGGACCAAGCTCGTAAGTGCCTTGAACATTACCCAGTTCGTAGGACCTTAGAGCAGCTACAGCTCGCCGTTGATTTTTACAATCCACGATGACTTAGTATAAATATAAAAAGAACCTTTAGTTCCGTGGCCTACCCTCGCACCACTTAGGTTCGGGCCGCATGAACATACCGAGAATCATATGACAGTAACAGAAAACGAGCATGGCCAACAAAACATGTGGGCCACAGAACCCAAAATGTACATCGACCCAATTGCTGAACAACAAATGAAAACTGAAGTTTACGAAACACACAACGACAAAGCTGAAAAGCTTAACGGGCGCCTTGCTATGCTTGGAGTCATCGCTGCCTTGGGTGCCTATGCACTGACAGGCCAGATTGTGCCAGGTATCTGGTGAACCACGACTGGACACTAATACAAACCATAATGTTCATCGTCACACCTTTCTTTGTAATGCTTGCTTTTGCCAGTGAAGATGAAGACGACGATGATGATGGATCTGGAATGATGATACCTTATACATCAAGTTAAGGTACATTAACAAAAGCAACCAAATCAGTTATAACTAGTAGTGCCACAAGCGCTACTAGTTTTTTTGTATGACAGAGAAAAAGTTTTACATCTACAGTAAAGATGGATGTGGGTATTGCGATAAACTTACAGAGTTTATGGACCAAAAAGGAGTACAGTATGAAAAATTTACTTTAAATAAAGACTTTTCAAGAGAAGATTTCATTAGCAAATTTGGATACAACTCATCCTTTCCACAGGTATATCACGAAAACCAAACCATCGGTGGTATGAAATCCACAGTAAGATATCTCATTGAGCAGCAAATAGTATGATGATGTTGACTGATAGGGGATTCGATGCTATGATCCCTAAGCCCAAACGAAAGGAGGAAGAAGACTATTATTTCAATCATAATATTAAATTTAAAGTTATGAATGCCGAGTTTGATTTAAGCTTCAAAGTAAAAAAACTAAAGAGGTAACATGGACAGTTCATTGTTCTCAATACTATTTTTGTTTGTAGGATTTACCATTGGCTGGCTGGCATCCGAAAGATATACAGATCATGTATTGAAAAATACGCATGACTTCGAAGAACTCTTTGAAGAAAATCCCCATCCAGAAATCTATGATAAGGACGGCAAGATCAATCGAGGAGAATATATGAGTATCAACTTTGACCTGGGCTATGATCCAGAGGACTTTGACCCAGAGGACCTGACCAGAGAGGGCTAAACGCCCTCCTTTTTTTATGCTATAATATGGCGAGAGACGGAGCCCGAATGGCTATTCTAGTAGATGCAAACCAAATTGCCATCAGTCACCTGATGGTAAGACATAAGATTGAGAATGGAATTAACATTGAATCTGTTCGCCACTCTATTGTAAGAGTGCTAGGCCGCATTCAAAAGAAGTTCGGACAAGAGTATGGCTCAATGATTCTTTGCTACGATGACAAGAACTATTGGCGCCGTGATGTATTCCCTTTCTACAAACAGAACAGAAAGCAGGAACGCGAAGCATCAAAGTATGACTGGGACCAAGTGTTTTCCGTACTAAATAAGATCAGGGATGAGCTAAGGAATAATTTTCCTTATCAAGTAATCCAAGTACATGGTGCTGAAGCTGATGATGTCATCGCTGCGCTTACAAAAAGCAATGTTGATAACCCACCAGCCGAACCCATCCTCATTCTCTCAGCTGATAAAGACTTCATACAGCTTCACCGATACCCATTGGTTAAGCAGTACGATCCTATCCGTAACAGATGGATTGAGAACGAAGACCCAATCAAGTACCTTCAGGAACACATCATCAAAGGTGATCGTTCAGATGGTATTCCTAATATTCTTACCTGTGATAATGCTATTGTTACGGGTAAGCCACAGAAGAAGATGAGTAAAGAGAAGATTGCTTCTCTGGCGAGCATGGACCCACAAGAGTTTACAAATTTTATTCGTCTTCGTAACTGGAAAAGGAATTCTGAGTTGATTGATTTCACAAAGATGCCCCGTCAAGTATTTGATAGGATCATCACCTATGTCTCACGCAATAAAGTAAGAGAGACTATCAATATCGAATACTTTATTGAACACAATATTCAAGATTTAATTGAGGAGTTCTCCTAAATTATGGCAAGACCTGCAACCCCTACACTCCCTGTAAACCAAACACTTATTTCAGAAGTGTTGCAGCGAGTATCAAATGCGAAAACTAAAGATGAGAAGGTCGCTATCCTTCAGCACTATCGATCACCTGCACTTACAAAGGTACTGTTGTGTAACTTTGCTAAGAGTGTGAGCTTTGTCTTTCCTTCAGGTAAGACTCCATATATGATACAAGAAAGACCCAAAGGTATTGGTCACACTCTACTCTTTAATGAGCAGAGAATGATTGAGAAATTCATTAAGAAAACGGTTAGAGGAGTAACATATTTTGGTTGTTCTAAGGGCCCGCGGCCAAGTATTCAGCAGATTAAAAAGGAACAACTATGGATTCAATTACTTGAAGGTCTACATGCTGACGAAGCGGAAGTGATGGATCTAATCAAGGATAAAAAACTTAATACCAAGTATAAGATCACCAAACAAAATGCGATTGATGCCTTCCCAGAACTCAGACTACAAGATGAACAAGAATCGAGATCACCTGTCCAGCCAACCATCACTCCTAAAGAACCAGAGGATAAGCCTGCAGCTGAGAAACCTAAGAAGCGCACTAGACAAACTGGAAGTAGAACTACAACTAAACGAAAAACAACACCGACAGGATGATCTGTATGAAGAGGTAATTAAGTACTATCAATTCAATAATACTAATAACATCTACCTCGAATAATCTATGGGAACAAGAAAGAGAACTATTAAATTAGTAGATAAATTACTTAAGAATTCCAAGAAACGAAAGCTTTACTCAGAAAGTGAGTTGCTCTACATGGAACGACAAGTTGAGTTACTAAAAGAACAACGCAAAGCACAAAAACTACAACGAAAACAGGAGAAAGGTTTCGGTAATGTCTAAAGTGAAACTAATTGCTGCCACTGGTGGAGCTGGAGAACTTCAGGGCAAAGACCCACAAGAAGTTATCACATATGTGGCTAGGGTATCCAACCCACATAACCAAGAAAATTATAGGACAGCTGGAGGACTACTTAAGTATTGTATTAATCACGCTCACTGGAGTATTTTTGAAACTGCTTCGATGACACTGGAAATCAATACGAACAGAGGTATTGCTGCTCAGGTACTACGCCATCGTTCATTTTGTTTCCAAGAGTTCTCTCAAAGGTATGCCGACACTAAGTTATTGGATCAGGTAATCCCTATCCCTGAACTTAGAAAGCAAGACAAAAAGAATCGTCAAAACTCAACCAACGATTTGCCACCAGGTATGGTTGCGAATTATCGTACCAAGATTGAGAAATTGTTTGATGATTCAATGCACCTCTACAACAATCTGTTAGACAATGGTGTAGCAAAGGAGTCTGCTCGTTTCGTATTACCCCTAGCAACACCAACGAGAATCTACATGACAGGTTCATGCCGTAGTTGGATACATTACATAAATCTAAGGACAGCCAATGGTACACAACAAGAGCACATGGAAATCGCAGAGCAATGCCGAGAGGTGTTTACATCTGTATTCCCAGATGTGGCAGAAGCACTTGAGTGGACAACACCAGAAGGAGGACAAGACTAATGGCCACATATCCAGTAAAGAATAGCATTACAGGCGAACTGAAAGAAGTACAGATGTCCATTCATGATTGGGACCAGTGGAAGGAAGAAAATCCTGACTGGTATCGTCACTTCACACCAGACACTTGCCCTGGCTCAGGAGAAGTAGGAGAATGGCAAGACAAACTTTATGCTAAGAACCCCGGATGGGAATCTGTCATGGGTGGAGTTAAGAAAGCAGCACCAAGAAACAAATCTATCGTAGACAAGTACTAATGGCCGTCAAGACACGCAAGAAGACACAAAAAAGGCATCCAATCAATACCGATTTGATGACCAAGATCGAACCACTGACTGAGAATCAAAAAAGAATCTTCAAGTCATGGGACGAAGGCAAGCATCTATTCATCTATGGTGCAGCTGGTACAGGTAAGACCTTCTGTGCCCTCTACAAGGCGCTGTACGACTGCCTAAAGGCAACGCCAGCATATGACAATGTCTATATCGTCAGGTCGCTTGTGGCCACCAGAGAGATCGGTTTCCTGCCTGGTGACCACGAGGATAAGTCCTCGCTGTATCAAATACCTTACAAGAACATGGTGAAATACATGTTCGAGATGTCCAACGATAGTGACTTTGATGCTCTGTATGGAGCGCTTAAAGCACAAGAGACTATCAAGTTCTGGAGCACATCATTCTTGCGTGGGGTAACACTTGACAATGCAGTCATTGTTATCGATGAGATGCAAAACTTAAACTTTCACGAACTTGATAGTATAATTACTAGGGTTGGAGAAAATACTCGTATCGTTTTTTGTGGTGATGCGATGCAGTCTGACCTCGTTAGAGACAAGGAGAAGAATGGCATCCACGATTTCATGCGTATCCTTGACATAATGAAAGATGATTTTGATATGATCGAGATGGGAATTGATGACATCTGTCGCTCAGGACTCGTTCGCAATTATCTGATTGCTAAAGACACAGCAGGTATGTAATGTTTACACATTGTGACGAACACAAACACAAGTTTGTCGAACTAGAAAGACTCATGGAGAATGAGGTACGGTACTATGCTATTGATGGTGCCGTCCGTTACCCCTCCGTGACTTCTATTATATCCTTTGTTAGCAGGGAGAAATTTGCTAGCTGGCGCGCCAGGGTGGGGAATGAAGTAGCTAATAAGAAGACTAAACATGCAACAACAAGAGGGACTCGACTCCACTTAGTTCTCGAACATTATATTAATAATGAAGACTACACAGCACTTGACGAGTGGCAGTACCCTCTGATACAATGGATGTTCAAAGCAGCAAAGCCTCACCTTGACTCACGCATTAACAACATACAACTTCAAGAAGTTCCTATGTCTTCGCATAGGTTGTGTCTGGCTGGTACGGTTGACCTTATTTGTGAGGTGGATGGAGAGCTTGCCATTGTTGATTTCAAAACCTCTGAGAAAGAGAAGCCGGAAGCATGGTTGGAAGACTACTTTGTTCAACTCTCAGCCTACTGGGCTATGTTCTCCGAAAAGACAGGAGAAGTACCTAAGAAACTGGTAGTGTTTCTTGTGGGAGAAAACGGCGATGTCCAGATCGTTGAGCGTCGCAACATGATTGATTATTTGAAAACACTTCGTGATTATGCTAGTAAATTTGTTCAGTATCGAGATGCCGGAATCAGAAATTAACAAGGCAATGAACGACAAGTTCATTAGCAAAGAGAAATTTGTCGAAGACATCGAAAAGCTTGTGTTAGAAACCAAGCAATCATACATTGATGCTATTGTCTCTTATTGTGAGAACAACAATATTGATATTGATCGAGTAAATAAACTCGTAACCAAACCTTTGAAAGAGAAAATCAGGTATGAAGCCACAGAGCTTAACTACTTGAAGCGAACATCTCATGGCAAACTTCCTTTATGATGCAAGGCTTTGATGTATATAAAACTTACTTGGCATTCAAACAACACTTCTCAAATCCTAAGTTTGATTTCTTTCAGTATGATGGCAAAGTAAAAGCTAAAGAGGAAACCTACCATGACCGAAAAGACTTCTACTTCTTTGAAACGATTGCGCGTAAGCACACCGATCAAGAGATTAAAGAGTACCTCCTTGCGTCCTTTGTATCGTCAGACAATCCGTCGAAGGTCTGGATTGGCGACATTAAGAGGGATGGAAAAGCTAATTGGATGGTATGGACAAAACTACATGAGAGTCTCACCTATGCTTTTGTCAAAGATCTCAACACAGTGGCTCAACATCTGGAGACCACGGCGTGTACCTTTAACGATCTTCTTAAAACGATGGGAGGATCTCCTCCACTCCTCAGACTATACATCCAACGAAGAATTAATCTAGAGTCACTGATCATATTTGATATGGTGTTAGGCTTTTCCAAGCAATGGGACAAACTAATGTATGATCCATTGTGGGAACAGCTTAGCTTCAAGATTAAGAAGTATAAACCATTCCTCAACATACCCACAAACAAATACAAAGCACTGATGAAAGACAAATTTCTCTGAGTGTGATATAATTAAACCACGGACCCTGGCTGAAGTCCCAAAACTCGCGCTAATCGTACCCTATCAATCTCAATATGAGTTTCTCATCTCTGAAGAAGAACAAGACTGACATCTTCTCCAAACTCCAAAAGCAACTGGAGCAAACCACAAAGGTCGGTACTGTAGACGAAAGGTTCTGGAAGCCTACGGTAGACAAGGCTGGCAACGGCTTCGCTGTCATTCGCTTTCTCCCTGCCTCTGATGGTGAGGATATGCCATTCGTCAAGATGTACTCCCATGCCTTCCAAGGTCCTGGTGGTTGGTACATCGAAAACAGTCTCACCACACTGGGTCAAAAAGATCCACTGGGTGAATACAACCGTGAACTCTGGAACTCTGGCGATGAAGAGCTAAAGAACCAAGTTCGTAAACAAAAGCGCAAGCTTCAGTATACTACCAACATCTATGTTGTGAAGGACCCTGGCAACCCTGAAAACGAGGGTAATGTATTCCTTTACAAGTTTGGTAAAAAAATCTATGACAAGGTTATGGATGCTGTCAATGGTGACGAGCTGGAAGGCCGGACTGGCTTTAACCCATTTGACTTCTGGACCGGAGCAGACTTCAAGCTTCGTGTCAAGAAAGTCGCTGGGTATCCTAACTATGACTCCTCGGAGTTCACAGACCCCGCTACCCTCGAAGATCATGATGATGCACAACTCGAATCCATCTGGAAACGACAGCATCAACTGCAGCCACTCGTAGCAGCTGATCAATTCAAGTCCTATGAGCAGCTACAGACGCGACTCAACAGTGTTCTGAACCTTAAGGGTTCTACTCCTGAACCAGTTGTTGCAACACCTGAACAGGTTGTAAGCAGCAAGCCGGTCTTCAAGACGGAAGAACCAGTGACAACTGAAGCGACATCATCATCTAGTGAAGACGATGATGTCATGGACTACTTTCAAAAGCTAGCCAATAGTTAAGATAAGGGAGCTTCGGCTCCCTTTTTTAATACATTACATCTCTGATATCGATGTCGCTTATCTTGTCATTAGACTTAAAGGCATAGTTTCTGACATCTCTATCGATATCAAAAATATATTTCTTCTGAATAATATAAATCTTAGACTTCTGTTCGTTAAGTCTCTGCTCATACTCTTGATTGGTGATACCAGTAGGTGCAGACGATAAGATAACCTCCGAACCTACGGTAGCTGGGTAGTAATACAAGAAGTCTTCTGGAACTGTCTGCCCACCAGGCAGGACAAAATTACCATCATCATCGAGTGTCTCTACAGTCTCATAATGATGAATCTCCCCGCCACCTTCATAACTGCCATACTTCTTGAGGATAAACTCATTCAATTCATTCTGTGACAGTGGCCACTGATTATAGTAGTCAGTGATGTCATTGACCTGCATGATAATCCAATAATACTCTTCAGTCCCATACTCATTGTATGAAATTTGGTCTGGTCTCTCACCATCATTGATATAATACTCAGTGTAGAGTGTGTCTTCCTTGTAGATATCGTCTCTAACCCTGAGCAGGTTAAAATAATCTTTAATCTTAATTGTATTAGGGATGCCTGCCTTGTTTGCACTGACAGCGTAGTCAATATCTTTGAAGTAAGAAAAGTATTTTGGTGATGCCATCAGTAACCTACCTCATTGCCTGCTTCGTCATGCTCCCCTCTGGTAATGATATCAACTTCAGAGAAGTCAAGCTTCATAATCCTCTCCACTGGTGCACCACCAGGATGGGAGGAGTGCATAGTAGATGAAGGGTTGTCAACCACAGCTACACTTGTCAGTGCTGCTGGCTTGAATGCATTCATATGCGGGTTCTGTTTACCACCAGTCATATATGTCACCTGCCACAGGTGTGGGAGTTCGAACATCCCATTGTCATTCAAGGCTGGGGCACTCCACTTCTTGCATTCCATAATGATACGATTGACAGCTGCATTCTCTGCCTCGCTCTTAGGTAAGAAGGAATAGGACAAAGAAAACTGCCTCAACTTTGGTGCTTTATATAGTAGCTCTACATTAGGGTTGTATGCTTGCCCCCGTGACAATGCCAACAGCTGCGAAGGTGACATGCTAGCCATACCAGCAATTGAACCGATAAGCATTTGTTTGGCTGCATCCTCGCCCGTCTCCAGTTTAATATTTTTATCAAAGTATGCTTTAAACTTATCAACAACTGCATTACCCTGTTTTCTTGCATTTACTGCTGATGAAAGAATACCCTCTTTACCAGTGAACTGTGTTTCATAAGCAGTATCACCGACAAACTTAAGGGTGTCCTTTTTCAATGCACCCAGTGGGCCCTCAAAGGTGACATCTCCCCAATCATTAGTCTGAGCCATCGATGGTGTAGAGTTAGGCACATAAAGAACGATAGCATTAGTATTCGCTGCCGCAGGGGGTCGTCTCCGTTGGCCACCAGGCGCTAGCGGTATAGCTGGACTATTAGTTTCGTACTCGAAGTGTGTGATGGTTACATAATCTGTATAGTTTATGTTCATATCCATCGGATATCTTAATGTCATGAGCTTTTAATTCTCTTGTTGGGATAGTCTTTCATACTTTCGACCTCATCTTCGTTAATTTCAAATACATTACTGACGACTTCTAACCAGGAGTATCTTCTGTAATCTTCCCAGTGATAATTGAATCCAGTAAATCCCCACCTATAGATACCAGTACATATAATGAACGGGTTACGATCATACATTATGTTTGGCGTCTTAGCTTCATAGACAAACACATAGTATTTATTGAGCTCTGGTACAATCATTGCAGGGCCAAGCTCCTGCATCAACATTTTCATATTATATTCTGGTTGACCATTAGCCTTTTTCATGGCTTTGGCTACTCTATTCATCGGAACATATTCAATAAATCGGTGGCACCATTAACTAATTGACCTATAGTTTGGTCTGAATCAATCACAGTGTAACTCTCATAAGTGAATGATAAAGAGAATGTAGTCATCGCATCATAAGCATCAGATGCTAGTGAGATTTGCCCAACATTCACAGGGTATGCATTGATAAACTTAACCTTAATAGGTTTCTTATAGTTTGCATTAGCCTCAATGCTACCAGTAGTCGTGGCAATGGTATCGGGCTGTTCTAATTTCTGTATCTCAATATCGTGAGTATAAGTGTCATAGTAATTCATTCTTAGTGTTCTATCTCCTATGGCACCTGATTGATTGGTATTAACGGCAAGCCTATCAAACCACCCTCTCATAGCCTTGTACACCATAAAGTCACTATTCTCAATGACAGTCATGGTAAGTGGCTTACCATATAGAATATTAGTTGGTTGCTCCCTTACAATACCCATATAATCGTGGCCATTGGCAACAATGGTCTGCGTTCTTACTTCAGGTATAGTAACCTCTTTAACAAAAAAGTTAAGGTAATCATTAACCTGTTGGGAAATAACAGGGGTAGGCAATTGTACTGAATATAAAGTAGGTCGTGAGACACTCTTACTCATTAGTGCCTTAGCTGACTCGTATGACATCCCTATATAAATACTTGTGGAAGTATTTATGGCATGAGTAGGACACTTAAAGGAAAGTACAAACCTATACATCCAGAGAAATATAAGGGTGACCCCAGAATGATAGAGTATCGTTCGTCCTGGGAGCTCAATTTTATGAAGTGGTTAGATGGCAACCCCAATGTCATCAAATGGATGT
>WLWF01002386.1_pt1 | contig 13698 bp, 1 predicted proteins | sample 6718331 | NCBI WGS metagenome assembly WLWF01 (sample SAMN12718692, study PRJNA515312) | sponge metagenome | isolation source: marine sponge | host: Mycale hentscheli | place: New Zealand: South Island, Marlborough, Capsize Point | collected 2003-05-01
AACTGATAATAATTGTTAAGTTAAATATTTTAGAATATGTCTGTTAAATGTGTAATATTAAATGAAGAACAGCAAACAGCAGTTTTAGGTGTTGCTTCAGCTTTTGCTAAACAATCTTTTCAAAATGATGAGTTAATTAATGTTGAAAATATTATTGATACTTATTATAATGCTTCAATAGAAGGTGGTGTAGTACCTTTAACAGCATTATCTCTTATGCAATTAACACCAAGTATAATGTTCCAAGTTATATCAGGAAATCAAGAATTATTGTTGCAACAAATAGATAAAGGATTTGATTTAAATAATTTAGGAAAATTAGTAAAAGAATTTAGTGATTTTAACAAGGTTGTTGAATATTTTAAAGTTGACCCTTCTACATTATCTTCTAAACAAAAAAAGAATTTAAAAAGAAAAAATGCAGAAAGTGCTATAGATAAAAAAAATAATATAACAAGTGTTAGTTTTGAAGCTAAACCAGATCAAGTTGCGTCAACAATAACTAGACCTCACTTGTTTGCTGCACTAACAACTCAACAAGGAATCTTAGATAAAGAAAATACATTTTATAAAAATTTAAAAAAAGCATTTGCATTAGCATTAGATAAATCAGATAATTTATCAATGTCTGATCTTACTTTTGGGGGACATACAGGTTTTAAAATAACTCTTATGTCTCAAACAATGTTGAGAAAAGAAGATTTAAGACCAGCGCATTTAAGAAGAATTACTGATAAAGAACATATTGATTATGAATATGATTATAAATTAAAAAAAGATGTAATAAAATATAAAAAGCCAAAATCATTAGCTGCAAGGAAAGTAGATTATCAAAATGGTATATCTGCTGTTATTACAGATAATAATGGTAATATATTATATTTTAAGGAAGATGACTCTGGTAATTATAATGTGGTATCTGCTGAAGAAGGAATAGCTTCATATGATAATGTTAGAAGAACTTTTAAAAATAAAGAAACTTTTTATAGCGGTTTAGCATCTTTTCAAGATGTAGCTAAAAAAACTGGAGAATCAGTTAAAGAAGTTAAAAAAAGATTTGATGCAGATTGGAAAGCTGTAGATGATGCAATAAAATATATTCAAAGTGATAAAAATAATAATAAAGTTATTACTGAAATTACAACTGTAAATCCAGGTTATGCAGTTGTTAACTATGAAGAAAAGGTTCCATTAAGTGAAATAAATTTTAATGAAACTTTACCTTTTGATATTGAAATAGAAAAAGTAGGAAAGAATAAAGGAAAAGCTGTTATAAAAGTTTCTGATCCTTTTACACCTGATATACCAATTGATTATTTACCTATAAAAGATACTAAGTATGCAGATTTTATAAAAGAACTTCTTTTAAATGATGACTTAGACATAGGTGCTTTTAAAAGAATTAAATTAATTAAGCAATATACGTTTATAAAAGACTATAGTTATAGTTATGATAAAAAAAATCCAAAAGAATTAATTGTAAAAAATAAAGAAGGGGACGTATATACTAAGAAACAATTAAAAGAAAATATAGAGAAAAAAATAGAAGGTTATAAGAACTATGCTTTACAATTAAATATTGATTCACAATCATTAGGATCTGAAATAAATAATATAATTTCTATAGAAAATAATAAAGTTGAAACACAAGAAAAAGATTATAATGATTTTATAAAAGAAAATTTTTCATCTCCTTTTGTAGTTAATGCTGAAGGTCAAGTGCCATTACTTGGAGGTTATTACACTTTTTCTGTATCTGATTTGAATAATCTTAAAAGAAATAAAAGAATAATAAAGAGTAATACAAGTCTTAAAAATTCTTCTGTAGCTAATAGTATAGTTGTATTAGATCAGATTGTAGCTAGATCAGAAAATTTTATATTATCGCCTGATAAAAAAACATATATTCAACTTGATGAAAATAGAAATGTAATACGTACTTATAATAGAGTAACAGATGTAATATCTGAACCATCTGAAACTCTTAATAATTTAAGAGAAGTAGAAGAACAAGAAGCGTTTGTATTTAATGATGATGGAACTATAAGTATTGATAGAAATAAGCTTAAGTCTAGTTATCTTTTTGATTTATTAGATAATCCTATAGATAAAAATAATAACACTGAAGAAGACGCAATATTAAGAATTAAAACAGGAGCAGTTATTGGAACTACTTTTGATGAAATTTTTAGAGATTATTTTTCTGAAGATGGTCCTAAATCATATAAAAACTTTACTGATAATAGTGAGTTTAAAAAGAACGCAATTAAAAGATCAGCGTATAAAAACACTATTGATGCAATTGAAATCTGGGCTGAAGAAAATATTTCAGAAGATGAAAAAGTTTATTCAGAAGGAATGCTTGTTTATAATGATGAGTTAGGTATAGCAGGAACATTAGATCTTTTAACTATAAATAAGAAGACTGGAGAAATAAAGATTTGGGATATGAAAACCAAAAGAGCTGGTAGTAAGTTCTTTGACAGTGGTTTTGAAGGTAGTGAAAGTGATGCTTCTAAGTTTTCAAAACAATTATCAACATATAACATTCTCTTAAATAACACAGATGGTCTTAGTGCATCTGAATTATTAATAATTCCTATTAAAGCAGCATCTGTAAGAGGTGAATATACAACTTATCCGTCTGAATTTTCTGGAATTGAAGAACCATATAAATTAAAAAAATTAGAAAAAATACCTAATTTAAAATTAACACCAACTAGTGAGGTTGAAGGAGACGTTACAGTTAGGTTATATAGAATTGAAAATAAAAATATTTCTTATGATAAAAGTAGAGAAGGAGTAGTCTCTAAAAAAGAAATAATTGGTGGATTTTTTACAGATAATATAGATTCTGTTTCCAATTATATAAGAAAAAATCAATCTCAAGAAGGTATTAATTTACTTTATGTAGATATTTTAAAATCAGATTTAGATAAATATCATGTTAGTAAAAATGAATTTGCTAAAGATATGGATGTAGAACCTGATAATTGGGTTATTCCTAATAATATAGAAAGAAATTATATAAGTTTAGAAAGTTTACCTAAAGTAACAGGTAATATTACATCTCTTTCTTCAGCTAAACAAGAATTAAAAAATATTATTGCTAATTTACCTCAATCAACACAAACTAGTAAGGTTGAAGGAAATAAGTTTTTTACTTTTAAAGGTAGTAACCCAACACAAGCAGAAATAGATTCTTTTATAGGCACTAATATTAATTATAACCAAATAAATAGATTTACCAAAAAAATAAAAGGAAATATAGCTGGAAAAATAGTAGCATATAAACCTAAAGAAAAATTGAGTGGTGATATTTATTATGAATTTTTGTTAGATAATGGTGAAACTATCAGATATAACAGTATTGGGGAAGTATATAATTTAAGTGATGACATTTTTGTATTAAATTCACAACCAACACAACCAGTTACTAAAATTATATCTGGAGGACAAACTGGAGTAGACCAATTAGGTTTAGAAATTGGAAAAGAATTAGGAATAGAAACTGGTGGAACAGCTCCTATAGGATTTTTAACAGAAGCTGGTAAAAAAGATCCTTCTTTAGCAGAAAAATATGGTGTTAAAGAAATTACTGAAGAAGAACAAAATAAATATGCAAAAGGCAAAACCGATGATTATACTGCTAGAACAGAAATGAACATTATAGATTCAGATGGTACAGTTTATTTTGCAACTGATGAAGATAGTAGAGGGAAAAAAGCTACACAGAATTTTGCTGAGAAACATAATAAGCCTTTTCTTTTAAATCCTACATCAAAAGAACTAAAACAGTTTTTAATAGATAATAATATCAAAACATTAAATATAGCTGGAAATAGAGGAAGTAAACTATCTGCTGAATTTAAAAATGAAATTGCAAAAACTTTGAAAACTACTTTAGAAACAACAGATGCTTCTACAACACAACCAACTAGTGAGGTTGATGTAAAATTAAAAGTAGAACCTAAAAAGAATAATACAGGATTTAATTCTACTGATGATCTTTCTGAAGGATTATATAGAACAAAACCTGTAGGAGAAACTCAAAGAGCTGAAACAAAAAGACAACAAAAAAGAGCTAAACAATGGTATGATTCGAGCCCTATGTCTAAGTATTTACCATATGAAATAATATCTAATGTTGTAAACTCTAATATATATGCACAGTTTACAATAGATGGTATAACATTACATGATGGTTTTAATTACACAGATCTTTACCATGAAGCATGGCATGGTTTTACCCAATTATTTTTAACGCCAGAAGAAAAATCTGAATTATATAATGAAGTAAGAAAAGATACTGGAACTTTTGTAACATATAAAGGAGTAACTAAAAAGTTTTCTGAAGCTAATGATAAAGATATAGAAGAGTATTTAGCAGAAGACTATAGAGCGTATGGCCTTTCAGGAGGAAAAATTACTAAGAAAGATTCTCCTAAAAGAAATAATATATTTAGTAGAATATTTAACTTTCTAAAATCTTTATTTACTAATACTTCTTATGAAAACGCAATTGTAAGGCCAGAAATATTAAATTCAGTAAGAAAATTACAAAAAGAGCTTTATAATGGAGATTTTGAGCAAAGAAATTATTCTATTAACAATGTTAAATGGGGAAAACTAAATTACGGAATAGAGTCTTTAAATGAAAATGTAGAAAATTTAGACATTCAAAAGTCAAGAGTATTAATGAAATCTATAGATTCATTTATTTCTACATTTATTAATATGAGGATTGATCAAGATAAAAATACTAAATGGTCATCTGCATGGCATACCGCTCCTGAATTTTTCTATAAACATGCATATCAATTTGCTTTATATAAGTTTACAGAACTTAGAGAAACTGCGGATACAGAATATAAAAAAGAATTATTAGATTATGCAATATCTCAATGGGGTGATATAAGTGATTTAGGATCTACAAAAGGTGTAGCAGCATATCATAGAAATAACTCTAAATATACGGGAAGTTTAACTGATTCTTTAGATGCAGAAGCAGTAAAAGATTTAATAAGTGATAACAGAGAAAATCAACAATGGCAACAAGTAATTGAAGGGTCAAGTAATAAGCTTTCAACAATTCAAAGTGCGTCAAGACAAATTTTATTTTTAATAAAAAGTTTACATAAGTATAATGAAGATGGCTCATCAAAACTTAATCAAATTGATGTTCATGAACTTTCTGAATTTAATAAAACTTGGAGTAGGTTATTAAAAACTTTAGAGTCAATAGAACATCCAGAAGAAATGTATGATGCTCTTAAAAAAGCTTCTAAAGCAGATGCAAATGTAGCAGGTACAATAAATGAATTATTAAAAAAATTAGGTGATCCTAATTTAGCTAAAGCGGATTCTGAAGTAGACATATGGACAGATTTTTGGCAAGTGTTTAATAAATCAAGAGTACCATTAGAGCAAATAACTACTAAACTAAATACTAAAAAAGAAATAAAAAGTGAATCTGGAAAAAAAGATTATGAATCTATTCTTGAATATGAATTAACTTCTGGTGCTGCACATGGTAATTTGCAAAAAATAAGAGCTAATTTTTCTTCATTTTTTAAATCAATAAAAAGAGATCCAAATAAATATATAACAGAAATAAAAATAAAAGGAAGAGGAAAAGTATCTGTTTTAAAAACTGGTGAAAATACTAAGTTTAGAAGAACTTATCCTGATTATTATGCTGCTCAAAAAAATCCTTTTACATTTTTAAAAAATATTGGTTTTAATTTAGATAATAATAACCTGTTAATTAATGAGATTAATAATAAAGAAAAATATAAAGAATCAATAAAATACATATATACTGCATTAATAGATAAAAAAAGAAAAGGTTTAATATTTGATATAATTAAAGACTTATCAAGTGAAACTGCTAGAATAACTGAAATATTAAATGCTGAATCTAAATTTTCTGATAAATATTCTAATTTTTCTGTAAATAATGCAAACAATGATTTACAAAATGAACATACTTATAATGGGACTGTAAATAGAATTGTAAATGCAATTAATAAATCTAAAACTTATGCTGAATTAGTTTCTAGACCTTATATGTCTTATTTAGATTTTAGAAATAATCCTTCTGTGTTATCAAATGGTATATTAAATTCAATATTTGATATTGGAAATGGAGATGGTCCAAAACTGATTGATAAAACAACTAAAAAAGAAATAGTACTAAAGTTAACAAATCTATCTGGGGTTGCTAAAATAAAAGATGAAACTTTAGATAAGTCAAATACAACAGCTGATTTAACAGATAATGATAAGTTAATTCAAGATATACATGATACTATAATAAGAGGTAATCCTGAATTTCCAAGACATGCTTCAAAATCTACAGCACTAGCTGCTTCGCCATCAAGAGTTAAAAATTCTGGAAAAAATAAACATATATATATTGACAGTGTAGAGTTTTCTGAAGATTATGAGAAAACAATAAAGTTTTATGATGGTGAGAATTTTAGTGAAGTTGTTACAACTGATGGAACAGTAAAAACTATTAACAAAATTATAGATCATATAATAGCTGATATTAAAAAAATAGAAATAATAAAAAAAGGTGGTCAACCTGAAGTTTTAGGATATACAGTTGGTACAAATAAAATAAAAGCTAAAGGTACAGAGTTGTATACTTTTAAAGGAATGATAAGTGAAGAGCTTTATATTTCTATTCAAGATCAATTGGATATGGATGTATTAGATAAAGAATATGATACAGTTGAAGAATTTCTTGATGCTGATTATGATAAAGATTGGTCATTAAGAGATTGGTTAACTCTTGATTTAAATGATTATTTAAATAATGTTTATGAACAGACATATCAGAAATTTAATGAAATGCCTTTTATATCAGAGTCTTTAGAAAATAAAATATCTAAAGAATTAGGAGAATATACTGATGAAAAGCTTTCAAAAGAACAAATGGCAGAAATAATAGTAAGCTCATATGTTGCAAATCAAATGTTAAATAAATTTGATTTAATGACAATATTCTATGGAGATCCTTCTCAATATAATATGTTAAAAGAAGATTTTCATAAAAGAAATGCAGCGATGGCTTCTGCAGGTCAAATATTTAGAACTGATCAAGCAATGTATAATTGGATTAATAATGTATTTACTGCTCCTGATACTGCAAATCCAACACGTAATACGACATACACACAATCACTTGGTTTAATGTCTAATGTTCTGTTATATTTTAATGGTAAACTTAATACTATAGTTTTAAAGGAAAATGAAATAGAATCTGCATATGCTGAAGATTATGAAAAAGCTTTTAGAAAATATTATACAGAAAGATATAAAAATCTTAAATTATCTAAAACTATAAAAGATGATATGATAAATAATGCAGTTCAAAGTGCAATAAAACCATATCTAAAAATGGAAGAAGGTGATGGTCAAGGATATCTTACATTTGATGCTTATAGAATACTTGGTAAATTACAAGGTAAGTGGTCAAAAAAACAAGAAGAGTTATTCCAAAAAATTATTAATAAGGAAGATGTATCTAAATACAATTTATCAGAATTTTTTCCAGTTAGAAAATATCAGTATTTTGGACCTTTAGCAACAACTAATAGTGTGCCATTAACAGGTTTTCACAAATATTCATTAATGCCTTTAATACCAAATGTAATTGAAGGAACTAACTTGGAAAAGTTACATAATAAAATGACAAGAGAAAATATTACTTATGCTACATATAGTTCAGGAAGTAAGATTTCTACAATAACTGAAAATGGTGAAAATACATTATTATATAAAGGAGATATAAAACCTACAGAAAGTAGAGAATTTAATGAAGAAAGTAAATTTATTTCTAATCCAATTTATTTAGAATACTTAAAAGATCAAATTGATATTCATCCAGAATTTAAAAGAAAGGCTACATTTTCAACTCAATTTAGAAAATTAGTAGAGTTAAATATATTTGAAAAAGGAAGAGCTATTTCTAAAAAAATGAAATCTTTTGCTACTACATATGAAAATTTATTAGAGGAAAAAATTGAAAGTACTAAAAAAGAAATATTAAGAGAATCAGGATATACTTTAGGATCTAAAGATGTTTCAGGTTTAGTTGAGATGGTTGCTAGACAATTAAAAGCTAGAGATCTTGCTGCACATGAACTTGATTTTATTAATGTTGATTATAATGGTGAAATAGTTACTGATTTATCTTTATCTCTAAATGCTCCACAAATAGAAAAAATGTTAATGGCGTTAGTTAATAATAAATTAATTAAGTCAAAATTAAATGGAGAAATGCTTGTATTAGTTTCTAATTCTGGTTTTGAAAGTTCACAGTTTACAAATGCAACAGAATTAGATAAACAAACATATGGTACTGATGGTTTAGCTTCATATCAAGAAAATGCTAATAATGGAATGACCTCTGCAATGAAAATTAAAATTGCATTACAAGGTGATTTTACAAAATTACTTAATTTAACAGATTTAAAAGGTGATAAAATTCGTACAAGAGAAAGATTGAATAAGGTAATAAAAAATGAAGATTGGTTAAATAAAGATGACAATAGAAGAATGATTACTATGGTTGGTGTACGTATACCAGTTCAAGGTCTTAATTCTATGGAATTTATGGAAGTTGGAGAATTTTTGCATGAATCAGCTGGTAACATAATTATACCTCCTTCTGAAATGGTTGCTAAATCAGGTTCAGATTTTGATGTTGATAAGCTTTCTATATACATGCCTAATTTAACAGTTATTAATGGTAAAACAGAATTAATTAAAAATTTAGATGTAACTGAAAATAAAGAAGACTTAGAAAATAAAATAGATTTTATAAAAGATCAAATAAAAGAAAAAAGAAATAATTGGAGAAAAAGTAAGTGGAAAGAAAGAAAGAAAAAATTAAGTCCTGAGCTTCAAATTGAGTTTCAAGAAAAAGAAGAAACTTTTAGACAAGAATCAAAAGCTGATAGAAAACTTAAAAAACAATTACTTACTACCTGGAATGAATTATATACTCAATCATTAAAAGTAAAAGGAACATATGTTACTAATAAGCTAGATGAAACTAGAAATGCTATTAATGAGGTAGAAAATAGATTAGAAGCATTAGAACAATTTTATTTAACAGAAGAATATGAAATTTTTAATAAAGAAGAAAAAAATATTCTAAAACCTTTATATGAAAAATTAGCTGAAAATAAAAGAAAGTTAAATTCTGTTGGTTCAAAAGGTATAGATAATGACACTATTAAAGTTATAAGAGAAATACTTGAGCAACCAGAAAATTTTATTGATTTAGTTTTACCATTAGGTAACGCTTCATTAGAAGCATTAGCTGATAAAATGGCTCAAAGCCCTGCTGGTAAAAAGAAATATTCTCAGTATCAACAATTAAATTCTGATAAAGGTGAAACAGATGAATTGGAAGTTGCAAGAATATTTGAACCAGTTTATAATTTGTATAAACATGCATCCAATGCAATTGGAAAAGCTGTATTAGGTTTATATGCTGTAAATAATACATTTAATTCTGTATATAATAGAATGGGAGCATATATAAATGATATTGACTTTAACACAAAATTAATTCCTGGATCTAGTACTAAAGGAAAAGGTACAGCAGAAGGAGATGCTAAAGATGCTGCAATGCGTAAAGATGCTAATGGTTTTATTGGTGAAATAAGAAAAGAAGATACTAGCAGTAACACATCTTTAAATAAAATAAAAGAAAAAATAAATTTAGAAGAAGTTGATGAAAATGAAGATTCAAAAAATATTTTAAATGATGAAACTTCAGTTGTTATGTTAGCACGTAATGCTTCATATAAGTATACAGATTTAAGTGAGTATACAAAACAAAAAATATTAGAACAAGCTAAAAGAGGAGTAACTTTTATTGTTGGTGATATGCCTGGTGTTGATGAAAGATTTATTGAATATTTACAACTTATAGATGCAAAATTTACTGTTTATCATACAGGTAATAAACCAAGAATTACACAAAAAGTTAAATTAAAGCTATCACATAATAAATTTTTAAAAAATAAAAAAGAGTATATATCTCTTTCTAATATTTATGATGTTAATGGTACAACTAAAATATCTGATACAAATTCTCAATTAATAAATGGTGCAGTAGATGTTGAAAAGAAAGCCTGGTTATTTGATATTAATGCAGGAATTGAAAATGCTCCTTTACTTACTTTGTTAACTGAAAGCGGTGTTCCAGAAGAAAAAGCAATTTATTTTATTTCTAATCCTTATGTAGTAGATTATATAAAACAAGTTAGAATAAAAAAATCTGTATTTTATGAATTATCACAAGCATACTTGACAAAGCAATCTGAAGAGGGCAGTAAATCTCCCTTTGGTCTTAGGTTAATAAATATAAAAGCTGAAGAAGCTGTTATATTAAATCCTTTAAATAAATTTCCTAAAGAATTTAATACATCTAAGAAAAGTTTTAATTTTAATTCTTTTAAGATTGCAAATACAGAAATTGAAAAGTATGAAAAAGAAATAGATAATATTGAAATTTTAAAAGATATTGCAATGAATGGTATTGATGATAATAATAGAGAAGTTGCGCAAGCAGCGTTTTATCATTATTTAAAACTTAGAGCTCCATCTAATGAAATGACACAGATTAAAACTAATTTAACTTATGATACTAAAAAATCAACTTCATTATATGCAGCATTTGAAAGAGAAAAAGCAAAATTAGGATTATTAAATTTAAAATATTTTGATCCAAATTTAATTAGTAAAATAATTGATAATTCTATAATTGGATTATATGACATATCAGAATTTTCATTAAAGTATTTATCTAATTTATTTGAATTAAGAAATCATCCAGATATAAATAATCATTTATCTAATGAAATAGCTTCAGGAAGTGTTCCATTGAAAAAGATGGGAATGACTAATGATGTAGCTGGTAAAGAAAGATTTGTTAATATTTTTAAAAATGATCTTGTATCATTTATGTTTCAAAATAAAATAAGAGAATCTTTTTTACCTAAAATTGTTGATGGAAAATTAGTATTAAGCGGACTTAAAGTTGAAAAAGATTTAAAAATTGAATATGTACAAAATTTAAAACAAGGTATAGCAATTAAAGATGATGTTATATATGTAAATTCAAATAAACTTAATAGTGATTTTTTAGATGCTAAAAAAGATCCTAAAATCGGTAGATATATAACTTCTTTTGATGATTATTTTGAATTTGCTTTACAAAAAGAATTATTAAAATCTTCAACAACAGCAGAAGATTTATATGATGATAAATATTTTACTGATTTATATGATGAATATGTTGCTGAAGAAGAAACAGAAAAGAAAAAAGAAAGTCTAAAAAAAGTTTATGATTTTTATTTAAATCAAAAAACATTAGATAACATATATAATAAACAAAAACTATTTAAATCAACTAATACTTATGCGGTTAGGTTATCAGAAATTTTAGATAAACATCCAGATTTAATTAATCAATACGAAATATTAAGCAATTTAGTAATTGATAAAGGAAATTATGTGACTAATTTAAAGTATAACGAAAAAATAGATGACGGTGAAACTTTTGAAAATTATTATTTAAATGTTTCAGAATTAATGGATCCAAATATAAAAAAGGTAGAAAATGAAGAAGATAATAAAATGATAACAGAGTTTTTTAAAGATTTTCCATTTTTTGCGTTTTTTCAAACAGGGCAAGATATAAATAGTCCGCTATCTTTAGTAAGAGGTGTACCTAATGAAAAAATATTAGAAGTATTAAGGTCTGCTCATAAGGATGTCATTGATATGTTTAATGATAAAACTGATAGAATGAAAAGTGCAGCATATTTAGATTCATTTACTAAAAGTCTTATTAATAAATATGAAGATCAAAATCAAAAAGCTTGGAGATTTAAAAATTGGACAGAAAAAACAAGTAACTTAAAAGAAACACTTACTGATATAAATAATATTTATGTAAATAATCCATCTATACAACTTATTAATACTTCTGGAAAAAATGGTTTTTATATAGACAGTTTAATTGAAAAAACTGAAAACACTAATGAGTTAATTGTTTTACCCGTACAAAATGAAAACTTTTATCTAAATAACAAATCATATAAAATTAAGTCTAAAAATTATGTAGATGGAAATATGGGAATTATTTTAAATGATATTCAAAATGATAAAAATTTTGAATTTAATAAAGAAAATATTGATACTGATATAGATTATTATGTTACAGAAATGAATAATGGAAATAAATTATTATTTTTAAGCAGTGGTTATGGAGAAAATTTATATAAAAAAGCACCTAAAACTTATCAATATCTTAGTGAACAGCTTTATGAAAAATTTGGATATATAAATCCAAAATCTATAGAAAATAGTGTTATAACTGATAATATAAATAATAGTCAGGATATAACTAATAAGATGTTAGAAGATAATATAGAGAATAGTATAAACCAAATATTAGAAATATTTGATCAAAATTGTTAAATAATGGCAACTTGTAGAATTATAAGAGATAAAAAATCAAATCAAATAACAAGTGTTCTTTCACCTACTGGTGCTGAGTCAAAACTTTATGCACAAATTGAATCTTTACCGCAAGTAAAATCAAAAGAAGATGCTTTAAGAGTTTGGGCTCAAGTATATACGCCAGCATTTAAAAAATGGTTTTCTAATTCAAATGTAAAAGATGAAAATAATGAACCTATTTTAGTTTATAGAAAAAAAGGGACAACAAATAGATTTGAATTTACAACTGCATATATTGAAAATGAATCACCATATGTAATATCTGCTAAAAATTTAACAAGTGTTAACCCAGAAATATTAAAAACTGAAAATTTAAATATAAATTCTGAAGGTTACGTAGGAATTAATGACGAAAGTGGTATTACGGTAACTTACCAAGATAGCGATGGCACTTTAGATTTTACCGTTGGTACTCTTAATCAAAATACTACAGGTCAAGCAGGAACTGTAGCTACAATAGATGGACTAGCTCCTAATACAGCAACAACACAAGCAACGCAACCAAACATAACGACAATGACTGGTTTTGTAACTGGATCTGCTAATGAATTAATAACAGATGATGGCGATGGAACAGTAACTTCTAGGTCTTATTTAACTTTTACCCAAAATCCTTCAACAGCTACATTATCTATGAAGGCGCCACAAGATACTGCTGATATGTTAAGGGTAGACGTAACAACCGCAGGCGCTACAACATTAAGCACTGTAGATAGTGACGCGGGTCAAGCTGCAAGCTTTACGGTGGACTGTGATGGATTAATTGATTTAGATGCTGATAGAACCGGTATAATAAAATTTAGTGATGGAGGCACGCAATATGGACAGCTTCATACTAGTTCTAGTTTATCTAATTTTACATTATATGAAGCAGCGGGGCCTTCCGTAGGTGATTATTTTGAAATAGCTACTGGTGCAGCAGGTGCTACAACAATAAGCACGGTTGATGCGGGTGGTAAAGCGGCGGACTTAAGTTTTACTCCTGATGGAGATGCTATATTTAATATAGGAGATGCTGATCCTGATCAATTATTTAAAATAAATTTAGTGGGTGCAACTACTCATATGTTAGAAGTTGGTGGAGAAACTGGTAATTATTCCTCATTTAAAATGTATGAAGAGGGTGGAGAAAGCACAAATGATTAT
>WLWF01002387.1_pt1 | contig 13697 bp, 14 predicted proteins | sample 6718331 | NCBI WGS metagenome assembly WLWF01 (sample SAMN12718692, study PRJNA515312) | sponge metagenome | isolation source: marine sponge | host: Mycale hentscheli | place: New Zealand: South Island, Marlborough, Capsize Point | collected 2003-05-01
AATCTGATGACGAAGATGAGGAGGATGATCAGGATGAGGATGAATGGGTTACAGATGAAGAAAGTGATGGAGAGGAAGGAGAGGATGAACAAGAAGAAGAGGAAGTGGAGGAGGAAGATGATGGACAAGAAGAAGAGGAAGAGGCAGGTGATGAAGATAATGGACCAGAAGATAATGTAGATTCTGTAGTAGATCCGGTTAATGAAGTAGTAGATGAAGATCAAAATAGTAATCCGATTACAAATACATCACATCCAGATGAAGAACCGATAACTAATGTGGTAAATAACGTAGATGATGATCACGGTAGTAGTAAAAAAACATAAATCTATATTATAGATACTAGATATTAGATTTGTTTAACAATATGATAGTTTTTTTTAAAAATTGAAAATGTGACATCTAAATTATCAAGGACGTAAATGAACCATTTTAAGAACTATTCTAATCCATGTAATAGTCATATCTGTTCTATTTGCCATGAATCAATTGGTAGATATTATCTAGTATTACATTGCCAGCATTATTTTCATCAACATTGTTATCAAAATTTAATAAAACATGGATTTACACACTGTCCTATGTGTAAATCTGATATTTCAGTTAACAAGGTAGACAGTAGAATATTTCGTTTTAACTTTAAACCTATTCTATATCAGAAACCTAGTCATATTGTTCCAGTAGATAGGACATTAGATCATCAATATATCTATCAAACAAATATTATTGTTAACCCTAATAAGCATACATTTATCTTATCCGACGGTTGTAGTCGGTTTATAAACATAGTGGCACACCTATCTATAATCTTTATGATTAGTTGTCTAGTTTATATTAGTGTTTTACTTTTCAATAGAAATTTTCAGATTAGTCCTATAGGTTTCATCATTATGTGTTCTATAGTTGGGGGCATCTATTTATGTTGCAGTGGATTTTGTCATTGTCTACTTAAAATCTAATTAACTATTTATGCGTTTAACTTTTATTAGTTAATGACTGTAAGTCAATAGAAATAACTAGACCACGTGTTATATGTTTTGGAAGATGGTTAATTAGATTAATAATATAATTACCCATAAAATGAGTAATAATATTTGAGGTTAACTTGGATATAAATTTTTGGCTAGATTGGTTCACTCCGGATTTATATCTAGATTTATATTGGTCTATTAAATCTGCTTTAATATTCTCTTTTTCTAAATTAAAGACGATAGAAGTACATATAATGGGTTGATTATCTAATATTAATTTGCTAGGTAAATGTCTATAATTACTATTTAATGAGGCAGACGGTATTTTAAGAAAAACTACCGGGTCATATTGATTACACAACCGGATATGAAAAGCTATTAGATTATCAAGTAGTAGATTTGTAAAATAATTACTACCAACCTCATCTGTAATTCTAGGTGATCCAAAACTAATTAGTCCAGCATTTTGATATCGCTGGGTACCCATTTTTAATTGTAATTGTTTACCAGTATAATCCATCACCGCTATAGATGCAAGTGCTGCCCCTAGACTGTGCCCAGTAAAAATAATATTGCGTTTTTCTTGATATACATTTAATAAGTTATCCAAATCAAGACTAATACTTTTAAAAGCCTTTAAAAATCCACGGTGTAACTTAATATTAATAGGTGTTATATCACTAGTAACCATTGGAAATTGTAGATCTGTATAGATATCATTACCAGTAATGGTACCTCTAAACACTATAAATAAGTCATCATTAGTAATATACCTAATTAGTCCAGATCTATCGGTAAATTTAAATAATGAGGAAATAATCTCGTTAAATTTTGGTGAATAATAAGGTTTTATAAAATCTTTGGTTAACTCATTATATTTAAGGTGTAGTTTAATATTTTTACGATGTTCAATAGAGGAAATATTATCATTATATTTATAATCACTAGTTAATAAATCACGATAATATGTATTTCCTTGATTAATTTTGTGAAGCGCCTCCATATTTTTACTCTTAATGTTAGCTAATTCACCTAATTCCTCAGGACTCGCTTTACTAAAAGCCATCATTTTTGTTTTCGTAGTAGATGAAGTATGACAAAAACGTATTACTAAACCAAGTGATACTAATACATCCGCACTAATAATTTGATCACAATCAATATATATTAAGTCTGATAAAATAGCAGAAATGATACATAGAGCCAGTTGTCTATGATCAATTTTAGATATATCTTGAATTGCTTTAATATCTTGAACTACATTATGACTAGACTGTTTCGGGGTACTTAAATTTCTTAGTATTTTTAACATTACTACCTAATGGGTAGAAATAAATGATATCTGACAAAAAAATTGAAATAACTTAAAGTATAGTACCCTAATAAATATATTTAATATGGCAAACATTAAAGCTAATTGGATTGTATATGATGATCACGCAGTACTAAAGATTAAAAACGTTAATCCTAAGAGTGAGGACGCAAATGATATTCCCCTGGACATTGTCTTTTGTCAGGATAAATCTGGGTCTATGGACTCGGTGGTTAGCTCTAAGGATAATACTTGGTATGGCACCAAATTACAATTGTGTAAAGAAACTCAAAAATTTGTGGTCAATAAACTTGGTTCCAAACGTCTGGGAATAGTTACTTTTGATAGTGGAGTCCAAGAACTAGTAAAACTAGATACCATTCATGATAAGACAGCAGTTAATAACAAAATTGATTATATCATTCCCGGTTCATGTACCAATTTATCAGGTGGACTACATCAGTCCATGCGTATGTTTAAATCTTCTAAAGAAACCTCGGTAAAATATCTAATTGTATTTACGGATGGACTGGCGAATGAGGGAATCACGACTGAAGAGGGTCTACACAATCTAGTAAAAGAAAATGTACCCAGTATTCCAGGTGGAGTAAAATTAGTAATCTTGGGATATGGAAAGGATTGTAATCATGATCTACTTCAGAGTATGGCATCTAGTATAGATGGTAGTTTTCACTATCTAGACAACGCAGATGATATCCCAACCGCCATTGGTGAGGAATTTGGGACAGCACTTCAGACTCGGCAACAGAATTTAAAACTAGAAATTGATCCAAGTGTAGTAGAGCCACTTAACTATAAATTTACTGATGGGACCGTTAATATTGGAGATCTACTACAGGATGAAACTAGAAACATCCTATTTGAAATTAATAATCCAGAAGAATTTAAGGAATACCTATGTCATCTAGACTATCTGGACTGTGAAACCTCCAAAGCTTCGGCTATTAAAATTGATCAGAGTGAGACTGAGACTAATGAAATAGTCGTCTCTGAAAACATAAATATACATGATGCTACTAAGACGACTAAAGCGGCGGCTGACGCACCCCTAGAAAAGAGAACCTGTCTATTACAAGAATGTATTGTTAGAATTTCAAATAGTAAAAGTTCACATACCGACACATCCAAGCGTCTACTAGAAGCACTCAATGGACAACTGGAAATGTGTCATCTATTACCTCCCGCAAGTTTAAGGCAGTTTTCGGATTGTACACGTCTCCAGAGAGGTGGTGTCTATTCTGATAGTGTAGTAAGTGGAATGAGATCCTGTAGTATGGGTGGAGTTAAGAGAGCGGTAACCGCATCTATTACTAATAGTTCACCTAACTCTACACCGCATAGTCTACCACATATTCCTAAACTTAATTTTAATCTAAGACCTCCTGTATTACAACGTCAGATGAGTGAACCACCCAAGCTTAATCGTTCTCCAGGGACAGAAGATCTATTTAGGTTTAATCCTAACCCCCTATATCCTGGAGCAATGTCAACTTGTGACGCTATTACTCCAAGATTTGATGAGGATGAAGGTGAAATGGCGTTAGCAAAAGATCCAATTGATATGGTTTGATAGGGAATGTGTAAGTTAAAAATTAAATGATAATATATTTTTTTAAGTTATAAATGGATCAGAATCATAACGCTGTTGGAATACATGTAGGAGGTGTTGATTTATTAGATATCAGTAATAAAAATGATGACGATGAATTTACTAAATGGGTCTTATCTAGATCAGTTAAACATAGGACAGATCTAGAAAACCAGATTATAGAATTACAAGATTTACTTGGAGGAAATGTCTTTGTTGAGTTATCTAATGAACGTGTCTACATTTACTATCTGGAAAATATTACCTTCCAGATAAAAATGGCAAAAGAGGGAACATGTCAAAGCTTTGAGAATTATTTGTATCTTGTAGAAAAAGGCAATAAACTTATCTATAGTGAAAAAACGGTTAATAAAGATTCCTTTCTATTAGTTAATTTTTGGTTGTCATTTCAAAAAAATGCTCTAGATGATATCATGTCTAGTTTACAAAATAAAAGGTAATGATGAATTATTACACCTTTGAACATTTAAAACACGGATTATAATTTAAATATATTTTCCTCCTATAAAATATGTAAATTTACACCAATTTCTATTGGGGGCTCAATCTTATTTATCATTTATTTTAACCAATCCAAGATATTAAATTTATACAATTAATATTCTAAAATTATCAGCAAAACAACATTCTAATGATAATTTTTTAATAGATAGTATTTTACTATTGTCAATAGTATTTTTAATATACATAGCGAATTCAACTTCAGGAGATTTTTGATACTTATACGTGAAATTTTTTAAATATTTACATCTTAAAGCATACAATCCTAAGACACAATCGTCTTTATTGTCATGATATTTCTTTGTACATACATTAAAAAACTTTACAAAAGCATCTATTTTATCGCAATTATTTATAACTACGTTAATAAAATCTAAATTCATTATTTTATATCTACCGGTTAATTTTATAATTGTATCATTATCATCTATATTATATTTTTCTATTACGTTTTTAATATCTAATAACTCATTACCTCCCTTATGTTTAAAATTGCGTTTATTATTATTCGTGTAAAAAATATCACATTTTAAATTATCTAAAAAAGTCGTTCTTTTGTCATTATTTTCAACAATAATAGGGTGGACACTATCAATATTATTTATTAATTTTAATAAATGTCCTATCGATTCTAGGTATCTTTTTTTCCTATGTATTTTATTTTTAACCCCCGTTTTATTATTAATACTTGTAGTAATTATAATATAGATCATCTTTATATAATTAATACATATTTTTTACAGAGTTGAAAATAGCCAATTTATAAAGTTTATTGGTAAATGTAATAAAAAGTTAACTACATAGTTAGCGTTTCAAATGTTATAAGGTGTTAAAAGGTATAATTATGGTGAAACATACATGTATCTATCATATAGCAGTTTAAATTACATATTACTTTTAGGATCGCCTAAAAATCATCAGTTACTTAGGGTCTTACTAATAATTATTTATAAGGTAATTTTAATAAGGGTTTAATTCTGAATTGTTAAAATCACAGTGATAAGTAATAAAAAATATAGTAAAACATGTACATTGGGGGTAATCTAGGTAATATCTAACAGTTAAACTGTTAGATTAGTTAATTCTACGTTAGATGCTTGTTGTAGACTACTAATAAATTCGTCTACAATATTATCTTGGGCTTGACTATCATTGACAAAATCTACATTACCATCAAGGATAATACACCGGTCATCATTTAGCAACCAATTATCGTGCTCTGTTTCTAGACTAGTAAGATATTCTTCCGAAATATTACGTTCCGCCTCCCGACCGCGTTGCTTAATACGTGAGACACAGTTGACTACATCAGTTTTAATATAGATAGTGTGAGCAACATCTATATTAAAGTAATCATACCAATGACGGTAGATTTTCATTTCCAATTCATTCATACATCCAGATTCATGTAGCATTTTAGCGAAGACATGGCGATCAGTTAGTACCGAACGTTCAGTGATAATAATTTTCCGTGAAGACGGGCGCTTCCGAATTTGATCCAGTTCCATCAGACGAGTGATATAGGCAAAGTTTTGAAAGGTGTAACTCCATCTATTTTTATCCTCATAGAAACACTGTAGAATATTATTACCATCTTTATCAGAAACACTGGTCCAAACATCAACTGGTTCCGCTGCAAAACCAACCTGTTCACTAGAGAGACGTTGTTTCAGAATTTTAATGAACGTTGATTTACCAGAGCCAATATTTCCATCAATAGACACAATGATAGGTTGTTCCTCACCAATATAACGACGGTAAAAATCTCGTAAATAATCACGGTAAATGTAACCCAAAACAGCAGATGCCGTAACCAGATAGTAAGACATTTAAATTATTTAATAATTAACCTTTTTAAATAATCTTATTTTTCAATTTTTTTTAGTATATTCGTGAGTTAGATGCACCATATAGGGTTCCACATATTTATTGTTATAATCGTATCTACAGATATGTAGAATCGCCTTAGCCCAATCTTCTTTGATAAATTTATCATTATATTTTGCTAATACCCCATTGACATTATCCCAGAATACTGGAATTTCCTCCGGAGCAGCATACATCATGCGTTTACCTATTTTATCATACTGATACTTTAATTCTGAACGATATTCTTTTACACTATCATTTTCTGGTATTATCTTAAGATAATCTTTAGTAACCAGATAGATATCCCTTTCAATTATTTTCCCGTCCATTACTGTTCATATTTAGTAATGGCTTTAAGCATAAATTAAGCTTTTAATAATATTTATTATATGTAGATTAGATAAGCGATTACCTTATTAAATATCTTTATATACACTAATTAGTTTATTAGATGGTCACATGGAAAACCCATAATCAGGTTTTTATTATTCCTAATCGTAAAGAATATACCACTCGGGAATTGCGGTCCATGTGGTACACTAGGTGGGATTTTTTTGAAATGGTTAACAGAAATGTGGAAGCAGTACATCAGGAGCAGGCAAGAAAACGTTGGATAGAAAATTATTATCACATTAACTTCGGACGCTATTACAATATTTATTACCGATTTTTAAATCAAAAATTGGTGGCATATAGTAAACCAAACTATAATAGGGAAAAATATCTAAAAAAACTTGGATTTTGCGTCTTAGAATATCATCGTGATAGGAAATATATAAAGGTTGACAATAAAATTATCACATTTTTTAAGAAATTATTTAATTAAATTATTAGTTTATATGTGGTTTTTAATATATATCATTATTAAAATATAATGATGGAAAGTAAATTAGTAAACACAATCACTAAAGGAGCTCAATTTGGACAACGACATTTACAACTTTCCGACGGTCATATTATCTGTTGGATTTCTACTGACCATAAAAGTATTGAAGCTCAAAAATTAAATGCTACACTTGAAAAAGTAGGAGAACAGTTTACCATTGATAATATTGGATCACCAAAATATCCTGATTTATTTAAGACTAATAATGGTTTTGGTGTTATCTATCATCGTAATGATTCTCAAATTTATGTAAAAACATATGATGGTGATGGTAATACTATCGCAGAACCAAAACGCATTAACCAATCACAGAATTATGGCTTACAGTCTACTGATCAGAAAATAGGTATCATTGTAGAAGGTGGATACTTGATTGTTTGGGCTGGGTCCACCGCCCCAACTGCAAAATCTCAAATTTGGGCTCAAAAAATAAACTATCAATCTGAACCAATTGGGGATGCCTTTTTAATTAATGATCCCGATGCCGAAACTGAAATTAATAAATATAATCCATCTGTTGAAAATACTGACGAAGGCTTCTTAATTTGCTGGGGACAATATGTTCAAGATAAGGATAATAAATGGGGTAACCAAGTTGTTTTAAAGAAATTTAACCATGATGGTGATTCATTGGGTAATCAGGTTATTATGAACCAAGTATTAACATCTGGATCTAGGTATAATCTGATAAGGAAACATGGCTCTGGATATATTGTTATTTCTAAGGCAGGTTATACGGATGTTTATAGTCAATTATTAACAGAAGACCTACACCCAATTGGTGATTATGTTAACATACAGGGATCCGGATTTAGAGGCGTTGATACTATTAATGATGAGATAATTATTACAAAATATGAGTCATCTGAAATTTATCTACAGAAATATCATCTAGATGGTATTATTAACGGAGAGATACTAAACATCAGTGATGATCCAAATAATGAATATTATGATGATGGAGCTGTAATTTCTGTTATTAATAGTGGTTACCTAGTTATTTATAATTCAACTAGATTAAATGATAATTATGAGGTATTTGTTAAATATTTTATGTACGGAGATGACACCGACACTAATCATTTTTCAGTCGTGATAGATAATAGTATTAGGTTTACCCAGTTTAAAAATAACATCTCTAACTTATTAGAGGATATAGCCAGTATTGAAGAGATCCAAGAGAAAATTAATGATTGGGTTAATAAGGGTATTAATTTAAATAATTCCATAGAACCACTAGAAATTCAACATCAACAATGGACAAGTCTAGTTGATCAACACCTAGAAGTTTTGAAAAATAATTTTTCAACCTTAAAAACCTATGATGATCGCATTACTAATGAGTATGAAGTTGTTTTAGACGAGGAAGAATACCAAACCTTATCCCAAATAGATAAGGTAGATTATTTATGTAGTCATTATGAAGAATTACATCATAATATTAATGAGGATATTGTCAAATTAAACCAAATACATGAAGAAATTAACAAGTATACAAAACTCGGTGTTAAACTTGGAGAAGCCAGTGAACTTATTCAGGAACAATATGAAGTATTAGAAATGGCGCTACAAACGGCGAGTTGTAATTTTGACGATATCATCGCAAAAACTAATAGTGAAATTAATAAGATCAAAATTGACAATTAAGGTTATTTTATTTAGATAATATATAAATTATTATAAATGGATTTTAATAATCGTGATAATAATTTATACAGTAACCATTTTCCAAATAAATCACAGGACTATCAAAATCAAAACCAGACCCAGAAACAAAATCAAATAGAAAATACTAATACTGGTATTATTAACTACCATACTAATAATCAACTTAGTCTTAATAACAATTGTCAAATGTTTAGAGATAATAGATTACAACTAAGGCAGAGTGAAGAGATAATTATGAATACTATTAAGGATAGCACCAAACAAGAAGTTAAGGAGGTAGAAGCGGCGGTAGAAAAGTTAAATACTAAAATAAAGGCAGTTTTAGAAACCCCACAAATGAAACAGGAACAGGTTAAAGTGGAAAAATACCAAAAAATAATGAAGGTGTCTCTAAAAAATGCTATGGAAGCTTTTAATGAAGGGGTCAAACAAATTAAAGCCGATACTAAATTATCAGAAGCTGACAAACAACGTTATATAAAATTAATGTATGATAAATTACTTGCGAAATTATATACTCCACAAGAAATTCAGGCGTTTCAAAATATGTTTAGTAATGTGATATTAATTGCCCCTAACGAATTAAGAAATCAAAGGTCATTACCTCCTAGTAATAGATTTTAATTATTTAATTATTTTATTATTTTATTCATATAAATGACGTCATAGACATTAAGACCATCATCATGTTTTTGTGGATTAATCTCCTGTCTCTCTAGATATCCATTTAGTTGATAGAACTCGTCTAGTCTTTCTATCGGATCTTGGTAAGCTAGTAGACTAATAGACCTGATATCATAAATACTTATGATATCATGTTCCATATACTGTAACAGTGTGGTTCCAAATCCCTTTCTTCTATAGGGGATCCCTATAGAGATATTAAAAATATTAGCGGTTCGTTTCGCTAAATCTAATCCAATGGTTGAATGTCCAAGTTGAACGATACCCCGATACATATGGTAACCAAATACATGGTTTGTGATTGGACTCTTTATAAATGATATCATGATTTATAAATAGACCGGGAATTATTTATGTCATTTTTAACCGAGTGGTAATAATTTCATAGATGGTAAGTTAATTAAGAACAGGTAACCAAATATTTTAACGTGATCTAGTAGATTCATCACCAATTTTTTTACACTTAATAGCATTTATTAAGATAAATGGTTTCTAGTTGTTTTATGTAGATATAAGTCATCTAATTGATAAAATAAACTGGTTTAAATATTTATTAATTAATATCAAAAAATATCCCCGATGATAACTAATAAAATAAATGTAAACTCTGAGATCTCTTTACCTATAATTGGGTTTGGTGCGGCGCCTTTAGGGGGACTTTATGGAAAGGTAGAGGATGCGACTATAGTAGTTAAAATGGCAATGGATCAGGGAGTAAATTATTTTGATACCTCACCCTACTATGGTAATTCTGAAATTGTCTTGGGAAAATGTCTAGAAGGAATACCAAGAAATAGGTATTATATTTCTACTAAGTGTGGTAGAATTAACGAGAATACTTTTGATTACAGTGCTACTAATATTAGAAAAAGTTTAGCTACTAGTTTAACTAGATTAGGGACAACCTATATTGATATCTTCCTATTACATGATATTGAATTTGGAAATCTAGAAGAAATTATGAATATAGGAGTGGAAACCCTGTTAGCATTAAAAAAGGAAGGAGGTGTGACACAAATTGGCTTCTCAACCTATAATTTAGATACAGTTCGTGAAGCCAGTAAATTTCCACTATTTAGATATTTAGACGTAATCCTAGTATATGGTCATAATAATTTATTTAATAATAGTCTAAGTACTATTAAACCAATATTAGATAGATATGATATTGGGCTAATTGATGCGTCCCCATTGGCTCTTGGTTTGTTAACAAGTAGTGGACCACCAGACTGGCATCCAGCTAATAGAGAACAGCGACTATTATGTAAAACTCTAGCCGAAGAACTAGAAGCCTCTGATACATTTACCCTACCCTATTTAGCCCTATATTATACATTAACCAATATGGTTGGTAGTTGTTTATTAGTAGGTCTGGAAACCACAGACCAATTAATTGCTAATTTATCTGTGATATCTGATACTATAACTGCTACGGAGAAACATAAAAATATGGTTAACAATAAAATTAGGGAAGTTAGGCAACAATTAGCCTCATTAAAGGATTTAGATATTTCTTAATTATTATTTTTCTTAATTATTATTATTCTTATTCTTATTATCATACTCACCTACTTGAATGACATCATTATATAGTTCATGGTATTCAGTGCTATCTTGGGATAAACTATTTAATTTTTCTAGCTTACTCAGAATATCATCTTTCGTATAAATTACCTTTGTTATTTTGTTAATAATGTCTGGGTTTTCTAAGATTTCATTAACTAATAATGTCACATCTTGGTATCTACTTGGAGTAATTTGACCCTTTAAATGAAGGATGGGTATTTTCATCAGGATATCATGATTAGCGATAATCTTATTAATAATAGCCTGGTTTTCATTAATTAACCGTGATAAGCAATAGTCGGTTAATAGTTTACTAGTCTGATAATTCTGATACTCCCAGAGGACAGAGTAGGCTAAATAGAGATTTGAAAATAGATCCGCCATATCTGCTGAGAGGGACTGTTCTTTTTTAATAGCACCACCTTTTAGTGCTACAATATTACTTAGATGAGCAAAATTAATAGTCTGTTTTTCTAATTGAGTTGGTAGGTCATTACTTAGACAAGGTAACAATGATTTAGAATACATAGAAAATCCATGTGATAGTATGTTACTAAAATTTTGACGGAAACCCTGATAATCATCTGATAATATGTTATCTAGAACCGGATATATATAGGGATGACTTTTATTTAAGCCTTGCCCAAATATAATAAGATTACGTGTTAATGTATTACTACCTTCTACTGTAATTCCAACCGGAGCACTACGATAAAATTTTTCTAAAAAATTGTTAGGTCCAAGACAAATTGAGCTTCCAGCATGTATATCCATGGCATGGTTTAATACCTCCCTACCACGATCAGTTGTTTGTTGTTTCATGATAGCAGAAATAACCGCTGGTTTTTCACCTGAATCTAAGATGCTATTAGTTAAATGGACACTACAGTTAATTAACCACGTATTAAATAACATCTCTATAAATTTATTTTGAACCCCCTGTATCTTAAGTAGAGGCATATTGAATTGTCGTCTATGTTTAGCGTAGTTTAGAATTCCATAGGTGGCAACATTGGATGAGGCTAAAGCAGTAGCTGGAAGACAAATACCTCTACCAGCTGCTAGACATTCCATTAACATTTTCCAACCATGACCACAATTCTTCTCACCACCTATTACTTGATCTAAACCTATTTGTATTTTACCCTTTAGTGTACCATTAGGAAAACCTACATTTAATGGATTATGATGAATGTCTTGGGATAATCCTGGATGATCCGAGGTAATTAATGCCACGGTAATACCTTCCGTACCTTGAGTTAATAAGCCATTTGGATCAGTTATTTTAAATGCCAGTCCTATTAAATTTGCGACGGGGGCAAGGGTAATATATCTTTTATTAATTTCAATATCTATTACCACCCGACCATCGTGTAATTTTACCTCACCTTCATCAATAGGACCAGTCGCATCAGAACCATTATTTGGACCAGTAAGACCGAAACATGGTATATACTTACCAGAAGATAATCCAGGCAGATATTGATTTTTTTGGGCATCAGTTCCATAGTGTAATAGTAATTCACCAGGTCCCAATGAGTTAGGAACCATGGTTATTACCCCTAAGGATGGATTAAAAGAAGTTATCTTAGTTAAAACAGATGATAGCTCAGTAACTGATAATTTATTACCACCATATTTATCATCAATGATAAAGGACCAAAATTTATTTTCTCCGAGAAAATTCATAATAGGCTGGCATTGTTTACCTGGAAAAATATTTTCACAATTATAAGAACGGTACAGGTTGTCTAATTTATTTACATTAAAACTTGGTTGATAAGTATGTGGTACATATTTAGTTAAATCCACCTTTCCAGAAAAAATATCACGATCCAGTGACGTAGTTCCACTACGTAAGGCTATTAATTCTGTATCAGATATCTTAGGAACTAATTGCTTAACTTTTTTAAATAACTGACGATACATATATATTATCCTAATTAATATTTTTTTAAGTTTTTAACACATACTTAGGTAGTTTGAATAACGGTAAAAAACTATAGATACGTTATCCAAAATGTCTAACTGGGTATTTTACGCTAGTAAAAAGTAAAAATACATGGTTATAGAATTAAAAAGCCTGGGGGCGCGCAGATACTTTATGGCGTAATTGGTTTTGTCCATTGTTTTGGTTTTTTAACTGATGAAGTTGACGTTGGAGTTGGTGCTGGTGCTGTTGTTGATTTTTCAGCTGCTGATTATTATTATTATTGTTATTTTTTACTGGTTGTTGATTTTTCTGCTGCTGATTACGATTATTATTTTGTTCATTACACTTACGTTGATTGCTCTCTTTACGGGACTGGAAAAAGCCCTGACCCTCCCTTTTACATGGATTATTAGATGGCATGTTATATCTAAATACTTAGATAATATAAACAAACACTTACTTTTTAATTATGGTTAATTTAAAATACTGTAATAATTAGCCAATAAATATTGAAATTTATAGTAAGGAATTATAGTACCTCCTCATAAATTAAGTTTTTTGTATTTATAATAAACGGATAAATAAGTTTAATTTCTAATATCAATATTAGTGATATGAATATTGATAATACAAAACTGAGTAATAGTCAAAGATTAGGTGATCATTTAGACTCTGAA
>WLWF01002391.1_pt1 | contig 13688 bp, 15 predicted proteins | sample 6718331 | NCBI WGS metagenome assembly WLWF01 (sample SAMN12718692, study PRJNA515312) | sponge metagenome | isolation source: marine sponge | host: Mycale hentscheli | place: New Zealand: South Island, Marlborough, Capsize Point | collected 2003-05-01
GAGATAACAAAAAGCCTTCCTCATGAACATGAAGTATCAGACCAATTGGCAGAAATGGATAATCCATCTGTTATTAAATGGACTTTAATGAATCAACCAGAGACGCTTCGTGGCTATTGTAGATTAAATGATGATGGTGTTCTTGAAGGCGACTATGCTAAATTCTTCAACCAAGCCATGAGAATAGAAGGTACTTTCAAATCTCAAGGAAAACATGCCGCTGGCGTGGTCATTTCCTCGCATGACCTTAATGAGGTTTGCCCAATGGTACGAGACAAAAGAGGTAGCGAAAAAATAGCTGGTATGGAAATGAACGACTTAGAGTCTATGGGGCATGTAAAGTTTGATATATTAGGTATTTCTTTAATGGATAAAATGATGGGTATTAGAGACCAGCTAAGGGAGCGACATGGAGAAGAAGAGTAGTTACAGACAAAGTGTAAAAGACAGAATTCAGGTAGGTAGATATGTTGACTATAAAGGTCTAACAATTTGCAGGATCAACGATTTCTACCCTCTTATGCACAAACAGATTAGATACCAAGTACACTCTCACTTTTTCAGCAAGCTGTATGAAGATATTGATGAAGCGTTAGACAAATTTTTTGAGATTAGAAGGAAAATAAGATGAATTACAGAGACATTATTGTTTTTGATTTTGAGACTGGTTCAAGAAACCCTGAAAAGACACAGCCTGTGCAAATTGCCGCAGTCGCTATTCATGGACGTAAATTGACTGTTCAGCCAGACGGATATTTTGAAAGTTTAATTCGTCCAATACTGGATGATGATGAAGCGATGAGCATGGGCTTAGATCCCATCCAAGACGAAGCCTTAGCCGTTAATGGTAAAACGAGAGAAGAGCTTGCAAAAGCCCCATCAGAGCGAACTGTATGGAAAAAGTTTACAAACTTTGTAAATAAATACAACTGGAAAGGAACTCCTTACTTCGCACCGATTGCAGGCGGTTATAATATTGTTGGTTTTGATATGCCTATCGTCCAAAGAATGTGCGAACTATACGGGCCAATAGACAAAAAAACAGGCAAGCAGTCACTATTTAATAAAATCCACAGAATTGATGTTATGGATAATGTTTGGATGTGGATGGAAAACAATGCTGACGTAAAGTCTTTAAGCATGGATTCAATGAGAGACCTTTTTGGAATGAGTAAAGAAAACGCTCATGATGCTTTACAAGATGTTAAAGACACGGCCAACTTAATGATTGGCTTTATGAAATTGCATAGAAGAATTGCTCCGAAAATTAAATTTGAAAAGGCTTTTGCCGATGGAAACCTCCATATATAAAGAAGAGATTTGGAAGCAATTAAACACTCATTCAAAAAAATCTTGGAGAATAGCCTTAAGGCAGTTATTTTCAGATCCAATGAACAGGTCTCAAATTGACGCTTTGAGGAAAGAAAACAATCTAATAGCAGCTTACGAGTTTGGTGTTTACTCTGGAAAGAGCATAGTAGAAATTGCAAACAATATAGAAGATGTTGAGGTTGTTTATGGTTTTGACTCTTTTGAAGGTTTGCCAGATAACACTGACGAAGAAAGAAAAGGCTCTATAGCAAAATCAGATTTTTACCAATGGAAATCTGGAGACTTTGACGCTTCCAGTCTTTATGAAACCAAAGATGTCAAATCTTTCTTAGGTGAAATTTTTGTAGAAAAACTAAATACACCAGTGCATTTGATAAAGGGTTGGTTTAGCAAAACTCTGAACAAAGAAACTATAAGAAAATATGACTTGAAGCCAGCATCTTATATTGACATTGATGTTGATACTTATTCTTCTTGTTGCGAAGTGTTAGACTTTGTTTTCGCTAATGAAATTGCTGTTTCTGGAACAGTTATTGGATTTGACGATTGGGGTGGAACTGTTAACTGGAAAACTTTTGGAGATGGTGTTTCCAAATCTTTCGTAGACTCTATAAAAAAACATGAAATTGAAGTGGATTTTGTAGTTCAGATAGGAGCTTCTTATCCTCATGTACATAGACTATATTTGGTAAGGTAATTGTCTTATGACTACTTTTGAACCGCTTAAACTTGGATTTGAAGACGAAAAAGCTTGGGAACTAATATGCTCAGGAAAAACAAAAGGTGTTTTCCAGCTAGAAAGTAACTTAGGCAAGTCTTGGGCTAAAAGAGTTCAACCAAAAAATATTGAAGAGTTATCTGCTTTAATATCAATCATTAGGCCGGGAACGTTGAAAGCTATTGTAGATGGCAAATCAATGACCCAACACTACGTTGATAGAAAGAATGGAGTGCAAGAAATAACTTATCTTCACCCATCTCTTGAACCAATCCTTAAAAGAACTCAAGGGGTTCTTGTATATCAAGAACAATCTATGCAGATTGCTCAACAGTTAGCAGGTTTTAATCTTCAAGAAGCAGATAATCTACGCAAAGCCATTGGTAAGAAAAAAGCAGACCTAATGGCTAAAGTTAAAGAAGATTTTTTAAAGGGTGCATCTAAGCAAGGTACTATCACAACAGAAGAAGCTGAAGAAATTTTTAGCTGGATTGAGAAGTCTAGTCGTTACGCCTTCAATAAATCTCATGCTGTATCCTACGCAATATGCGCATATTGGAGTGCATATGCTAAAGCTCATTTTCCGCTAGAATTTTATTGCAACTATCTCATTCATTCTTCTGGTAAACCAGATCCTCAGCAAGAGGTCAGAGAACTTGTAAACGATGCAAAAAATTTAGAAATATATGTTAATCCGCCTTCGATAAAAGCTCTAAATACACAAACAGATATCATTGAAGACCAGATACACTTTGGTTTAATAGACATAAAATCTGTCGGCGCAAAACAAGTCGATAAGTTTAGAGATGCGATAATGTACCTAGAGCAAACTTTGGGCAGACAGCTTTGCGAAGTTAGCTGGTACGAGTTTCTTATATTGGTATCTCAAAAAGTAAATTCAAGAATGTTAACAGCCTTAATATCAGTAGGCTTTTTTGCGGGGCTTCCAGAAAGCAGGCAACAAATGCTAGATGAGTTTGATACTTGGTCAAACATTACTAAAAAAGAGGCTGAATGGGCAGAAGACAATTTTGAAAAGTATGACAAGTTAGTAGACCTTCTCAGAGTGATGTCTCCTGTTAAAAAAGATGGAGGTGCAGCTTTCAATTCAAAGCGTTCTCAAATAATTTCTGACTTGGTAATACAATGTGAAAATCCATCTTACTCCTTAAAAGATGATCCTGAGTGGGTTATCAGAACTGAAGAGAATTACTTAGGAATAGGGCTTACATATTCAAGAGTAGAGGCTTACGACACAAGCTTGGCCAATACCACTATAAAAGAATTTATTAATGGTAAAAGGGGCAATATCAAAATGGCCGTTACAGTTAATGAAGTCAAGAGATATACTGTTAAGAAGGGTAAGGCTATAGGACTTGAAATGGCGTTCTTATGCGTCGAAGATACAACAGGAACGATGGATAGTGTCACAGTCTTCAGTGATCAATGGGACTCAAATAAAAACATTTTATATGAAGGGAATAACGTGATCTTGGTTGGACAAGATTCAAAAAAGAAAAGATACCAATTAGATGATGGCTTCATAGTTAATGAAGTTATTGAGTTGCGTTGACTCTCAAGTGCTTTGAGACTATAACTATATTTAGTAATAATATAAATGCGAGACATTTAAATGAATACAATTTCAAACTATTGCAGATTTATCGGAAGATTAACAGACGATCCCAAAGTTGTGGAATTTGAAAATACAAATCTTTGTACTTTTACTTTAGCTATCAATGAGTATAGAAAAGAAAAGAACGGAGAAAAAAAGAAGACTGTAAACTATTTTGATTTTGAAGCTTGGGATTCCGGTGGAGAAACAATTAGTCGTTATTGTTCTAAAGGAGACATAATTGATTTAGTCGCCTCTGCAAGAAATAACTCTTGGACTGATAAAAGTGGACAGAAAAGATATTCGACAAAATTCAGAGTCAAAGAATTTAAACTCTTTAACCAAACAAAAGAACGACACACAGTCAGCCAATAACCAAAAGGCATCTGAACAAAAAGAGCTTGTAGAAGACAGTCTAATTCGTGAGCATTACGGATTGGTTGTCTCTCAGGCTCTTTGTTTTTTGGATGATTCAAGTTTTGAGGATTATATACAGGCTGGTCTTATTGGACTTTTAAAAGCTATAAGAACTCATGACAAAGGAAAAGCTCCATTTGGTGCTTATGCATCTACATGTATAAAAAACTCAATGCATAAGTTGAGGAAAAAGTTAAATAGGCCAAGTTTAACAAATAAAATGGAGGAATTTAATGTAGAGTTTCTCTATAATAATAAGGATGCAATTCTAGACTACCTCCCAGAATCTTTTCCTGAAGAATATAGATTCATAGTCAAAATGAGAATTCAAGGCTACACGAACAAAGAAATTTCTGAGTACACATCTAGTACAAAAAACGAGATATCTGAAAAGATAAGACTTATAATACAAATGCTGAGAGACGCAAATTTATGAGAAAAAAAAGGATTCTATTTTGTGGAGAGGCTACATATCTAAACACTGGGTATGCGACATATCTCAGAGAAGTAATCAAAAGGCTTCATGCAACAGGAAAATATGAAATAGCTGAATTCGCTAGCTATGGTTCTGATTTAGAACCTAAAGTCGCAGAAATACCTTGGCAATTCTTTGGAAATCTTCCTAACAAAGACAATGAAGCAGACCAACAAAAATACGATTCAAACCCAACCAACCAGTTTGGAGCATGGAAATTTGAATCAGTCGTTCTTAGCTTCATGCCAGATATTGTATGTGATATCAGGGACTTTTGGATGTTTGAGTATCAAGAAAGGTCTCCTTTTAGACCTTTTTATAACTGGGTAATAATGCCTACTGTTGATGCTAGTCCACAAAACGAACAATGGCTTTCTACATTCTCGAATGCAGACGCATCTTTTGCCTACTCTGATTGGGGCTTAGAAGTTTTAAAGAATGAATCAAAAGGTTCTATAAATTGCCTAAGCTCAGCACCTCCCTCAGCTGACCAAGCCTATCATCCAGTTAAAGATAAGAGTAGTCACAAGTCTTCTATGGGGTTTGATCCAGACTCAAAGATAATTGGGACTGTGATGAGAAACCAAAGAAGAAAACTATTTCCTGACTTATTTGAAGCATTTAGAATTTTTCTTGATAACACTGAAAAGAAAGACGTATTTCTTTATTGCCATACTAGTTATCCAGACTTGGGATGGGATATACCCAAAATTTTAAACAAGTACAATATTTCAAACAGGGTATTATTTACATACTCTTGTGGGGAATGTGGTCATTGTTTTCCTAGCTTCTTTTCAGATGCAAGATCAAAATGTCCAAGCTGTGGAAAATTCGCTGCTTCTTTTTCAAATGTTCAAAAAGGTGTATCTTACGAAAACCTTGCCAAAATAATGAACACTTTTGATTTGTATATACAATACGCGAACAGTGAAGGTTTCGGTCTACCTCAAGTCGAAGCAGCTGCTTGTGGTGTTCCCGTTATGAGCATTGACTACTCGGCAATGAGTAGCGTGATAAGAAAATTAGGCGGCACGCCATTAAAGCCAAAAGCTTTATACAATGAGTTAGAAACAGGTTGCGATAGGGCAGTGCCAGATAATGAGTATACGGCAAAGAAGATACAAGAATTCTTTGATATGCCAGAAAAAGAAATAGAATCATTATCTAAGAACATTAGGTTGAATTTTGAAAAGTATTACCAATGGGACAAGACGGCTAAAAAATGGGAAGACTACTTCGATTCAGTTGAGATCAAACCTTTAGAAGAAACTTGGCTATCTCCTAGTAAAAAACATACTCCTGTAAAAGTAGACAGTCAAAACATGTCAAACTCTGAATATGCAAGGTATTTAATAAGAGATGTTCTGGGAGAACCAGAAAAACTTAATACCTATTTTGAGTCCAGATTGATAAGAGATTTGAATTACCAAATGTTTATTAATGGTATGGGTGATGCATATTTAAACGAAGATTCTTTTAAGTTCCTAAAGCCATTATATGAGCCATTCGATAGAGAGAAGGCGTATGATATGATGGTCGATCTTTGCGAACTCAAGAACTTTTGGGAAGAAAAAAGACAAGTATTGAGAGAATACGTGAAATGAAAGTCTTGTATATAGGTTGTTACAGAGATGGCACTGGTTGGGGAAATGCGGCAATTGATTATATATTGTCTCTAGATGCCATTGGGGTAGATGTCGTCCCTCGATGTATCAAGCTAAACGATCAGCAGGCTGAATTGCCTAAGAGGATAGTTGAGCTTGAAAGTAAAAGTTCTGATGGTTGTGATATCTGTATACAACACACCTTACCGCACTTTATGGAATACAGTAACAAATTCAAAAAAAACATAGCACTGTATGCAACAGAGACTAGCAACTTTGTAGATTCTGATTGGTCAAGAAGAATAAACATGATGGACGAGGCTTGGGTTATCAATAACCAAATGGCTCAAGCTTCAATCAGTAGTGGTGTTAATATCCCAATAAAAGTAATACCACACGCTTGCAACTTCTCAAAATTTGAGAAGACTTACCCTTCAGTTGGTTTCCCCTCCGCAGAAGACAAGTTCATGTTTTATACAGTTGCAGACTGGAACAAAAGAAAAAATATTGAAGCTTTTGTAAGAGCTTTTCATACAGAGTTTGACGCTAACGAACCAGTCTCTTTACTAATAAAAACTAACCAAAGCGGAGTACAGCCGGATAAGCTAGCAATTAAAGTTCGGGACATGTGCAATGCAGTAAAGATAAAAGTCAAAAAATACAAAACAGTAAATGAATATAAAGAAGACCTTATAGTAACAGACTTTACTAATAAGAATGATCTATATAGACTCCATAATTCTTGCGATTGTTTCGTGATGCCTAGTTTCGGAGAAGCTTGGTGTATACCTGCTTTTGACGCTATGGGATTTGGAAAAACTCCTATCTGTACAAATATAGGTGGTATGGCCGATTTCATAGGAAGCGGAGGATTTTTGATTGAAGGCAGAATGGAGCCTGTTTATGGAATGATGAATACTCTTCCAAATATTTTTACGCCAAATGAAGACTGGTGTTCCATTGACATACAAGGCTTGATGTCTGCAATGAGACATGTATATGAAAATTCAGAAAAATTAGAGAACATGAGAAAAGCTGGATTAGCACAAGCTTACGAATATTCATACCAAAAGATTGGAACTTTGATGAAGGAGACTATAAATGCCTAATGCAATGTCTTCTATATTAAGAGCTTCAACTAGAGATTCTAACGAAAAGTTAAACATATTGACTTTTCCTACGCATGAAAGATATGAAACCGGATTAGCAAAAACAGGACATAATTTTTATGCCTATAGAGCTGAAGGAATAAAAGACTGGAATGAAACATATGCCCCTTTACCAGACAATTATATTCTCCTAAACCCAAATATGGGAAATGCCCAGCTACCAACTTACATCGACTTTGATTTAGTCCTCTCTCAAAACAAATTTGGACAGTTTCAAAAAGCTCAAGAACTTGCAAAACTTCTCCATTTACCACTAATTAGTTTGGAACATACCCTACCTGTTCCACAATGGGGAGAAGATATAATGAATGCAGTTCAATCTATGAGAGGCGATGTTAACATTTTTATATCGGCTTTTAGTATAGGTGAATGGGGTTGGAATGATTTGAATGACACTGCTGTAATAACTCATGGTATAGATACAGATTTATTTTGTACGACAGATAAAGAAAGAAGTGATGAAATTTTGTCTGTTGTAAATGATTGGGTGAATAGAGATTGGTGTTGTGGTTTTGGTATATGGCAAAGGGTTATTGATGGTTTACCATATAAGGTGGTTGGCGATACTCCGGGTTTATCTGAACCAGCTGCTTCAACTGAAGAGCTTGTCGCCACCTACCAAAACAGTAGGATATTTTTGAATACATCAACAATATCTCCAGTACCAACGGCCTTGATGGAGGCTATGTCTTGTGGGTGCGCGGTTGTTTCCACAGACACTTGTATGATTCCTGAGGTTATAGAGCATGGTGTCAACGGCTTTATAACTAATGATGAAAATCAAATGAAGCAGCACTTAGTCGATTTATTAAATGATGAAGAGATGTGTAAAGAGATTGGTGAAAACGCGAGAAACACGATAGTAGAGAGGTATTCAATGGGTACTTTTGTTTCAAATTGGGATAAAGCTCTTAGACTTGCGGCAAACATGCCATTTAGAGGTTAATATGAAAGTAAGAATAACAGTCGGAGCTGAAGAAAAGCTCAATGGCTATATAAATCTAGACCCGATTAGTAAATTCGACAGTCTAGATGCAGACCTTAGAAACTTAGACGGAATCGTTGAAGATGCAGAATGCTCTGAAATAATAGCAGAGGAAGTCATTGACTTTGTAGGCAGGCAAGAGGTTTATCCTATATTGGATCATTGGATTAGTAAGCTCAGACATGATGGTAAAATCTTTTTGTCTTTTTATGACACAAGACAAATAGCAAAGGCTTTCTTCAGAGGTAAAATTAACCTTGATGAATTCAATATGATAGTACATGGAACATTTTCTGCGTCTTGGGATATAAGACTCAGTCATACAACTGTAGAGGAACTCTCTACATTTTTAGAATCAAGAGGTTTAGTCATTACTAAGAAAACACTAGATGGACTAAAAGCTACTATAGGAGCAATAAGACCATGAAAAAAGAAGATGTGAATACAGAGTTTAATTTAGATTATGAAAACAAAAGTAAAACAGAAGACTACAAACAAACTAAATGTACAGATTGTGTTTTTGAAACTTTTCCAAAACTGTGCGAGTTTGATATCCCAAACAATTTAAACGAAAAAAGTTTAACTCTGTTTAGAGAAGAAGACAACCAAGAACATTACAGAATTAATGGTTTCTGTAGAAGCTTTCGGCCAGAAATATGGAAAACTGCAAACAGAGGCAAAGATTTAACCTCCATAGTAGAAAAAGAAAATGCCCTTAATCTTTCCGTCATAATTAAAGTCAATAAAATAGAAGAGATAGCAGAAACTGTAGACTCTTTAGAAAAACAAGAACCAAAACCAAGAAGAGTAGTAATAGTCTATACAGACGATTCTATAGATCATTTAGAAATATTGACAGAGGTAAAAAAACAAGGAGACAAAGTATCGTTTCCTTTGTTTTTAACCACGTTCTTTTTTACCGACATTTTAGACAATGATTTCAAATTAATAGATAGCGCTTTTGATCATGTTAAAAGTGGTCACTATTCTGTCTTTGAGACTGGTCTTAAAATACCAGAAAACTGGTGTTCTTCAATTAACGATGCAATAAACAAACATGGTAAAAGCATCTGTTATATTAGACCTATCGAAGGATATATACACGGCTTGACATGCCAGACCATGATGCACAAGTTTTTATACGGTCATAATGGAGCCTCTCTTGAACAAAAAATAAGAGAAGGTCTTGAACATGATAAAAACGACAATCAGATGATCTTTGATTGGGAAGAAATAAAATGAGTTTACCTGAAGTTACGATTCTAATAGCAAATTACAATGATCAAGAGTATATAGATTGTTCTATAGAGAGCGCCGTAAATCAAGACTATCCCGGAAAACTAAACATTTGTATCGTTGATGATGGTTCTACTGATGATTCTTGGAAGGTAATACAGTCATACTTCGCAGAAAAAGAAGGAGACCTATTGCAAAAGAATAATGCTGGAAGGTTTGGAAATACGAATCTAATAGCAATAAAGAGTAAAAATGGTGGCCCAAGTTCTGCTAGAAATGTTGGAATCAAACATACAATAGAACATACTGACATTTATGCTATTTTGGACTCAGACGATGAGATGTATGAAAATAAGGTAAGTTCTTGTATTGGCCTGTTCCAAAAAGGACAAGGCATAATAGGTGTTGTGTATGCAGACTATGACACGGTTGAAACTAAGACTGGAAAGATAATAAGAGAATTTAAAGAGCCTTATAGCAGAAGAAGACTGGTTCAAGAATGTATAGTTCACAGTGGAGCTTTAATATTAAAAGAAGCTCTTGAACAAGTCTTGGAAGAGACTGGATATTATGATAAAGAGATGCGAACCTGCGAAGACTATGATCTTTGGATGAGAATTAGTGAAAAATACATAATAGCCCATGTTCCAAAATCTCTGACAAAAGTGAGGGTTACTGGAGACAATTCTTCTTTTATTGTGAACCAAGAAGTCTGGCAAAAGAATTGGATAAGAATTAGAGAAAAAATGCAAGCAAGGTCAAATGGGTAGATTCACGACATCTATAAAAGATAAAGATCCTGAAGAAGAAAATTCAGAGATTACTGTGATAATACCAGTCGCTGGCATGGGTCACAGGATGAAGTCGTATGGACCAAAATGTCTGTTACCAGCTAATCAAAAAGAAACTATACTTCAAAAAACTATAACAAATATAAAAAAAGAACACCCTAAAGCAGACATCATCGTTGTCGCAGGATTTGAATCTAATAAGGTAATAAATTCTTTACCTCATTATGTAAGAATAGTAGAAAATACAAACTTTGAAGAAACTAGTATAGTTGAGAGCATAAGGCTTGGCATGAATGCCTCCGCAAACAAAAATCTTTTGATTGTCTATGGAGACTTAATATTCAATGTCTATTCTATAAGAAATATAACAAAAAATGGAACCTGCGTAATTGTAGATTCTAAGTCGAGATTTAAAGACGACGAAGTTGGTGTGACAATTGTAAGAGATTTAGTCACAATGTTCGCATATGGATTAGAAAAAAAGTGGTCTCAAATAGCTTACTTTGAAGGCGAAGCATTTGACATGCTCAAAAAACTATGCTCAAACAAAAAACGCTCTAGACTATATCCATTTGAAATATTCAATATGATGATTGAATCTGGCGTGAGAATAAAAGCGGTAGAACCAAAAAGAATGACTATAAAAGAGATAGACTCTCTCAAGGATTTATAATTGTGATTGTTTTACTTGGGCATCAAAGAAGTGGTACTACTTGGATTCAATATATTACATCAACACTAACAAACTTTATGTCTGTTAATGCAACACTTACACGCAGTATTCATAAGGCTTTGTACAAAAATGATAAATATTCCTTAGATTGTATGCAAAAAAATCCTACCTCTTTAGAATGCTTGGGGATTATAGATAAGCTTCAAATAAAAACTCATGATTTCGATAGTCAGATAATATTAGAACATCAAGGTCGTAGGATAGTCTTAGACCCAGTTTGGAGACATGATCTATTTGCAAAAGAGACAAAGATGATTTTTGTTCTTCGTGATTATAGAGAGGGTATTTATAGAAATATTTTGTCTTCAAATAAAGAAGAACAATGGCAAGATTTTTTACTTGGGTACTCTAATACTATTAAGCAATACGAAGAGTTTGAAAGATCAAAAATTTTAATACGATATGAAAATTTGATTTTACATCCCGAAGTAACCATTAAAAATTTGTTACTTTTTATGAATGATTTTGATGAACAAAAATATACGAAATTTTTAAAAAATATGAAATGGCACAAAGACCGTTCGTTAGAACTTTACACTGGATCTAGTAAATGGGGAGGAAAGACATCTTATACAAAAGGAGACTTATCAAAGCTCGATTTTCATAGAAAACATAGACGTAAAGACTTTCCATCTGAAACAAAGTTAAGGGACTGTCTTATAGAAGCAATTGGAGAAGAAATTTTTAGCAAACACTTTGAAAGAAGCAAGCAGATTTTAAAGGACTTATAATAATGGGAAATTACTGGGGATGGCTTAAAAACAACTATAGATGGTATGCTTGGAAATATGTGGAAAATAAAGTTAAAGTTAAACTTGGACCATTTTATACTATAGAAGAAGCTCAAGAAGCGGCAGAAGAATATGAAGATTCTAATAAGTAGCGATGGGCCTCATGCTCATTATTATATAAGAATGTCTTGGGCTAAAGTGTTCAAGGCTATGGGTCACGATGTAGTCTTATGGGAGAAAGACCAAAAGCCCGTATTTGATGCTTTTGATGAATTCGAGCCAGATTTATTCATGGGTCAAACATATCATATTAATGAAGCTCTTATAAAATGTATTAAACAAAGACCGCATATGAAAGTAGTGATGCGTGCCTCTGACTGGGGAGACATGCAAAAAGAAATAGACCTTGAAAAGTATCCAATATTAGTCGCTCAAGATAAAGAAAAGTGGCTAATGGAAAAATTAAAAATGGAAACAGGAAGGCCAGACTTTGTCCACAACCACTATACTCAGAACTGGATAGACGTAACGCACAATAAGTGGAAGGAAATAGGAATAAAGCCTATCTCTTTAATACATGGCGCAGATATATTTGACTTCTACCTAAGACCTCCGGTAAACGAATTAAAGTGTGACATTGGTTTTGTTGGAGGATACTGGCCTTACAAAGCAATTAATTTGGACAAGTACTTAGTTAATCTTTGTCATCCTGTGGGAGATTACAATATAAAAATATTTGGAACGTCACACTGGCCTGTTACTCAATACTTAGGGGCTATATCATCTGATAATATTGGAGGATTATTTTCTACAGCTACTATTTCTCCTAATATTAGCGAACCTCATTCGCAAGACTTTGGCTATGACATAATTGAAAGACCTTTTAAGATCTTGATGTCTGGCGGGTTCTGTATTTCAGATTATGTAGAGTCTATGGCTAACGATGTTTTTATTAATGGTGAAATTGTATTCGCAAAGACGCCTGACGAGTTTAAAAAGCTAGTCGATTTTTACATCAAGAACCCTGACGAGCGCCTAAAGCATATGAAAGCAGGATACGAATCTGTAGTAAAAAATCATACCTACTTTGATAGAGTGGCAACTATACTAGAAAATGTAGGATGGAAAGAAGAAGCTAAAAAATGCCTTGAGGTAAAAAATAACTTTTTTGAGGTAGAGTAATGTCTGTTGTAGTCACTGGTGCAAATGGTTTTGTCGGAAGACATCTCATAAAAAAACTGAGACAACTTAGGGGCAGTTTTGGGGAAGTCATAACGGTTAGCCGGAAACACTTCAATTCTCCTTATTCAGATCGTCATTACAGATGCGATTTGGGAATATCAGATATAAGTAAACCAGAGTTTGCTTGTTTGAAGTTTGTTTATAACCATCACAACCCATCTCATGTATTTCATCTTGCTAGTAAGGCTACAGTTAAGATGAAAGGAACAGACCCATTTGATATCATCCAAGATAATATCTTAAGCACGCAGAAAATCTGTCAATGGGCGCCGAAAGGCGCTAAAGTGATTCTAGCTTCATCTGTAATCGTGTACGGTGATTGGATTTTTGAACAAGATTCTTCTGACTTTCCCGCTAGAGAAGCAAGACCGTACATAGAAAAGGATCGAACGGAACCAACTTCTATATACGGCATGACTAAGAGAGCCTCTGAGAGTATCTTAAATTACCATATAGGTACAGGAAAAATTAGTGGCGTATCGGCTCGTATGTGTGCGACTGTTGGGCATGGTCTTACCCATGGAGTTGTTTATGATTTTATAAGAAAAATTAAAAACAATCCTGTACTAGAAGCCTTGGGAGGTTATCCCGGCTCTACTAAACCTTACTGCCATATAGATGATGTGACAGATGCTCTAGT
>WLWF01002392.1_pt1 | contig 13687 bp, 10 predicted proteins | sample 6718331 | NCBI WGS metagenome assembly WLWF01 (sample SAMN12718692, study PRJNA515312) | sponge metagenome | isolation source: marine sponge | host: Mycale hentscheli | place: New Zealand: South Island, Marlborough, Capsize Point | collected 2003-05-01
TTACTAAACATCTTTCAGATAGGAAGTTTACTTCCATAGCATCTAAAGTAGATGTAAATGCACCACCAGCAGAACCAGTCAACCAAGACTTCATACGACGATCATCAGCTTGTGAAGCTCTGTATCGCACGTGTAAGAAAGGTCTACGTATATTAGTTCCTAATACTTGATCGTAAACAGTTGATGTTCCAGCTGGTATTAATACACCTTCGATAGAATTAATTCCATCGATAGCGCCACGAGTTGAAGCATCATTTAAGTATTTCCAATCAGTTTTGTAGAAATCGTAAGATCCTCTACGGAAACCACTAAATCCAAGATTTAATGCCATTTCCTCAGAGTTTTCAAATAAACCAAACGCAGTACCACCAGCAGTTCCACCAGAGATTGCAGCTAGCATGTCATCAAAATCAAGAGCTGTTTGTCTTTGTAAGAAAAGCATGTTTTCTTCAATAGCGCCTTGAGTGTCTAAGTTTTTCAATATAGCGTCAAAGTCATCAATTCCAGCAGCAGCTGTAAATCCTACTTGTACGTTACCACGACTTTCAATAGCAGCAAATAAACCTTCAGTTCCTGGAATTAAAGCCGCAGTATATGTAGCATCTCCAGAAGCATTTAGCTCACCTTCTACCATTGACATTTCTAGGTAATCTTCAAAGCGTAGTCTTGTTTCAGACTCAGCTTTTAAGTACCATAAATATCCAGATGTTCCGTCTTCAGTAGCAACTTCAACCCAACCGATTTGAGCCATATCAGAACCATTAACTACGTATTGGTTTCTAATGATGATAGGTGTGTTTGAAAATTGTGTAAAAGCAGGTTCTACGCTTTGTCTTACAGCATTTAATCCAGTACCTGCTGTGTTTGCCCCTTTTGAGTAAGCAGAACCATAAACAAATACTTTTAATCCTGTAGCAGTAAATCCATTAGCAACAGTGAAAGCGTTACCATCAAAAGGAATTACTGTAATAGTACCAGCAACAGGTCCTACAGTAGAACCAGCCACGCTATTAGACACAATTGCTTTTCCTTCAGCACCTGTAGCAGGGTCTAAAACAACAACAGTATCGTTTATAGAAATAACGTTAGTAATAGTAGCTTGTGTAGCACCAGGCGCAACAGTAAGAACTGTCCCAGCACCATTAGCAGCAACACCATCGTATGCAATATGCAATCTATTTTGTTCAGACCAAATAACTTGATCAGATGTCATTGGCATTTCAGCGCCAACCATTCGCAAGAACCCAGATAACGTTCTGTTTCCATAACGCTCTACTTCTTGTTCATAAATTTCAGGTAAATACTGCTGAGCAAATGTGTCAGTGTTTCCAGCACCACCGTCATTAAATTTCAAGAAGTTACTGTTAAGTAGCTCTTGTCTTTGACTTGGTACAATAGTACCAAATTGAGGAGTTAAACTCATAATTTTAAGTTTTTATTAGTTAAATTTTTTAGTTTTTATTTTAAGTTTTGTAGAATCAGCACCTGAAATTGCTTTAACTTTAAATCCGCCAATAAACACATCTCCTTGACTAGTCCTAGCTTTAGTGTCAGTAAGGTTTTTAGATTTGTTTATAACGTCTTTTACGGCATCAGCTTTTCCTTGCTCATAAAAATGAGAGGCAATTTTATCTACATTTTCAGCAGCATAAATAGCTTTGTGATAACCAGCATGATCTACAACATCACCATTTTCGTTTAAGAACTTCTCAACGAGGTTTGTTATATTAGACTGGCTTTCTGCAACTTTGTCTTTGTTTTGAATATTATACTTATATTTCTTTTCACCAACATTGATATCAAAACCTTTGAAATCATCGCTAAAAAGCTTTTTTGTATTATCTTTAAACGCTTGATGCTGTTGCTCAGCTTGTTTTTGCTCCTTATTATATCTATTGAAAAAGTCCATAGCTTTTTGTTGGTCTTGAGTAACGCCCGGTCTCAACTTGATCTCGTCGTAATATTTACTCTTAGTTTCCTCTAAAAAGTTTTTGGCTTTTGCAACTTCTTCTTTGAACGCAAGTTTCTTTTTTCTTACGTCTCTTTCCTCATCTATTTCTTCATCATAATCAAAATCTTCTAACAAGAGTTCAACATCTGAATTATCTAAATAAGGTTTATTTTTTTTGTAATACTCTTTTAATAAAGTTTTATCGTCTATATTGCTATAGTCAGCATTTAAACGAGTATAGTCTTCTATTGTTCCACCTGTTTCTTCCATGAATGAAACTAGCTTTTCAATATTTTCAGGTAATGGTTTACCTAATACTTTTTCATCTCTTATAGCTTCTTTAACTTCAGCTTCAATTTCTTTAGTATCTGCTTCTGTTACTTCTTTGATTGGAGAAAACCCTTCAACATCCTTGTTGGACTCTTGTACAGGTTCTCCCATCTTTGCGCTATCTCCGGATGGTTCTTCCACAGATACCTCCTTTGTTTCTCCGACTTGAATGGCATCTTGTTCTTCTTTTTTAATTTCAACCTTAGTTACATTGCTTTCTAGCTCAACTAATGGTTCTTTAGGATTAACATTAATCTTTGTAATGTTATCTTTTGTTTCGTTTAATTTTTTAGGTGTTTTCTTTTTTGTTTTTAATTTAAACTCACCTTCCTGTTTAACAGGTTCATTTGTTTTTACTTCTGACATAATATAATATAATTAAATAATTAAATGCGTTTACATGAACGCGTCCATACCCATATCGGGTTGATTTTCAAAGTCTATTGGTAAGCCATCGTTTTTTCTTTGGCTTATCATTTCACTTTGTTGAGTTGCTTGTATTTTTGTTCTTTTGTCTTTGCGATCTTCTATTTTATTTTCTTTTTGTTGAGACACTTGAGAATCTAGTTGTTTTAATTTCATGTCGTATTCAAACTGCTGTTGCATTTCTCTTAATTTAATACTAGCAGCTTGCTCCATTTTTTGTATCTCCATTTGAGTTCTAGCTTGTTCGTATTGAACCTTAGAACCGCTTATAGCCTCTTGTTTTTGAACTTCAGCCATAGCTGTTTTCTCTGCAGTAGATGCTTGAGCATCAGCCTGAGCTTGAATATTAGACTGCTGTATTTGCATGTCTTTTTCTTGCTTTTGCTTACGTTTTATTTTAAGCATTTGATTAGCAAGTTTTAAATTTTTAATTTGTCGAAGATCAATCGCGTCTTCGAGGTTTATACCTCCTTGTTGTATAGAAGCTTGTATGTTTTGCTCTAATTGAGCTTTTTCTTCTTCATCAGGTTCTAATTCTAGAAATATACCAAAATCATGAAGATTTAATTTAACTATTTCTTCTAAGGTTTTTATATTAAAAGTTGATATAGAATTTTGTAAAGATGATCTTGTAAGTGGAAACTCTAAAGCATCACCTATTTTTAATGTTATATTTTCAGCTATTCTAAGAGTTAAATAAAGACTTGACTGATTAATATGCTTAGTAGCAGTGTTAGAAGCGCTAGCGGCTAGTTTCTGTAAACCTATTAAAGTATTTCGATCTGGTAAACTACCGTCTCTAGCTTCGTTAAGACCTGTTACATCACGTATCATTTGTAAATAGTATTGATACGTTGTAATTAAGCTTTGTATTTTTGCACCACCGCTGCTGCTTTGAAGTTCTTGTACTGGGATTTTACCTCTATTAACCTCACCATCTTGAGTAAGTGATCTACCAACTACAGAACCTGTTTGAAAATACATATTTAAAGCCTCTGCTGGATTGTAGTTTGTGCCGTTACCTAAATCAACCTCAGCTAAACCGTCCATATCTAGATAAACACCATCTGGAACCATTCTAGAGATTACCTGCTGTAGCTTTAAGTGTGTTATTTGTATCATGTCTGCAAAACCAGTACACTTGCCAACCAAAGACTCTATTCTACCTTTGTATATTCTAGGCGCGCAAATAGCGTAATTCATTTCTACTTTTGTTGTATCAGCATATGGCCTTGTCATGTTTTCAGCTAATTCCCACTTAAGCATAGTATCAGTACCTAGTACTTTAGCTCCACTATATAAAACCTCTATAGATCTTGACACTCTCTCAAACATGTCATTCTCTGGTGGATCAAATGTATCTGGCTTTTCAATAGCTTTCATCAAACCCTGATCTGTTTGTTTTATTTTAAAAACTTGATTATGGTAAGTTTTATAATCAAAATAAAGAACTTGAACAGTATTGTTGTCGTAATTGCCATAGCCAGTTATATAAGACTTATTGCCTGGCATGTTTTGTATACGCTCTAATTCATCTTTAGATATATTAGGAAACTCTTTTTTCAACTCTGGTATAGTTATAGACTTAACCTCACCTACGTAATATATATCTTGAAAATTAGGATCTTCAGTATAAGAATACACCATATAAGCTGGATCAACGTAATCAACAGTAATACCATTTGAAGTATTAAAACTGGTTTTAGTAGCGGCTATTCCGCATACTGTTAAATCCATGTTTAATCTTCTTCTTGTTAAATTATATTTATTTTGAGCCATTACAGTAGACACAGCTTCTTCTTGAGCTATTTCTATAGACTGCTTGTAGCTTAATTGCATGTGTAGTTCTAAATCTTCTTTAGACTCAGGAATTACGTCTTTATCAGGTGATTGATAAGCGTTTATACCAAGAGTATCATTTAGTTTTTCTAAAAAAGAACTTGCAACCATGTCTTCATAAAGCTTAGATGCATAGTTAGTTCTTTTTCTTACAGACTCAGGATCTTGTGCATAAGCTTTTATTTCATATGCTTTTTGAGATATACCATTTACTACTATGTCTACAAACTTAGATAATATAGGTACAGGCGTCCAGTCTAAATTTAAATAAGATAAATCACCATTAATAGATAGTTCATCTTTGTATTTTTGAACACTTTGTTCACCTCTTGCATATAGTCTTAATTGATTAAAATTATTCCAATTAGTTAAATATCTATTACCTGTAGTTCGACCTTGATCAAACCACTCACCTTCTATTGCTTGAGCAACCTGCTTGCCATATTCAATGCTAGCTTTTTCTTGGTCACTAACAACTTGGCTAGGAAATGCACTTCTAGTATTGGTGTATATATTCATTTAACTTATTATTTTTGATGTAGTACCTCTGTTATCATACTTTTTTATACCTAATTCAACAGCGCCTCTTAAAATAGGTGCGCTAGGTGTGTATCTATGTTTGTTACAAGCCATAAGAGCTAGTCCAGAACTAATAGAGGCATCATGTTTTGTTCTGTTGTTTATATTAAATTTAGCCCAATCTTCTAGTGTTTTTTGAAAATACATATCTCCGTATCCACTATCTTTTAATCCTACAAAATCTTCTATATATGATTCTATAGCAGCCGCGTGAGCTTGTTTTATATCTTCACTAGAGTTTGGTATACCACCTAGTTCTCTTTCTGTTATAGATAATTTATTTCTTTTTCTATCAGGTCTATTCATTGAAAAACCTCTGTAGCCTCTTCTTTTGAAATGATACAGCAGCCTTGGTTTATTGTTTTCTGCTAGTATAGGCATGCCGTAAAAAACACAGGCCATTAAAACATCTTCAAAAAATATTTCAGCTGTTTGAGGTCTAGCTATGTATTCTAAAAAGAAATGGTTTGGTGGTGTATCACTCATTGAAAACTTTGTTAAACCATGTAAAGAACCTTTTGATCCTCTTTTATCTACTGTTCCTGATATATCATATGGATCACATCCAAAAGCGCCTAAGCTTTCATTTAAAGGGTATTTTTTACCATTTTTAACAATAATATTATTTTGCATTTCTAGCTTAGGAACCCACGTAACTAAAAACCTACCGTTTTTATTTGGTACAAAAATTACTTCAGAATCTATAACACCGTTTTTCCAAGAAAAACTTCCTTGAGTAATATTAATAGAGTTTCTTAAATCTTCATTAAAATCTATTTGTTCGTAAATTTTAGTTAGATTAAATAAAGACTCTTTTGATTCATCTCTAAAAGCGTGCTTTGTTGTTCTTGGAAATTGTCTATAAAATTCATTTAAAGCATCTTGATCTTGTTTAAGCCCTTCAACTTCATTGTCCCAATATTCTATTACACCTAAATCTATTATTTCACCCTGTGGACCACTTACTTTTTTTGCTGGCGTATCGAAGACAGGTATTCCATAAGAATCAATGTATCCTTCGTAATTCCACTCCATAGGTATAAACAAGCTATATAGTCCAGAGCGAGTTTGTCCATTCGCGTTTCGTTGAGTGACATCCGAGTCATTGTATAGTTTTTTAAAGTTATCACCGCCTTTGTCTAATGAGTTACTAGTTGAACCCATCATACACTTGCCTATAATTCTACTCCCTAATCGTAAACAGGTTTTCGTGACACGCCAGTTGTTGAGTATATTCGTCGGACGTTCCCATTTACCGCTTTCGTCGTGGACGAGTAGCTTGAGCTTCTCACCGTCATACGAGTTGTCCCCCGTGTTTTTCCAGTCGATGGTCGTGTCAAGGCCGTCGAGTTCACGTAACGCTTGATTACCTTCGAGTTTTTTACGCGTGTATTTCGTCGCGGGTACTCTGTAGGCAAGTTCAGTTTTGGGGCGGTCCATACCATCTTGTATCGGCTTGAAAAAGAATGGGTAATTAACCGATATCGGTACCACCTTATCTGTGAACATCTTCTTTGCATCCGGTCCACTTTTTGATAAAATGCCATATCTGGAGTCGCTTGATATGGTTGCCAAGTTAACCACCTCGCCTGATGCCATAAAGGAAAACCCAGAACGTCTATTCTTAAGGTAGCACAATCCATAGGATCGTACATCGGCCTTACAAGCTTCCCAGAATATGTAGAATAATCTGTTTGCTTCCCTAAAATCTGGCTGCCCAACGTCAATTTTGCTCCACTGCAAGTACATATAGTGAGTACCAGTAAGGTAAGTAGCCAAACCTTTATTATAGAACCAAAAGCCCTGTTCTCTTTTATTAAATTCATTATCGATGTAATCATACCACTTTTCTTTAAAGTCTACTGGATATTGTTCCCAATCAAATACAGACTTTATTTTTTTTAATTCTTTAGGATATTGAGTATACTCCCATTTATCTGTTTCAAACTTATGTACATTATTAGCTTTAGGTAAAGCTATTTTTAAATTTTGTATTTCATATATATCACCTATTGTACCGTTTTTACTTATGATAATAACGTCGTGTTCTTTGTTATAGCCATACTCCCATTTTTTATAACGGTTCATACGGTTAACAACCTTAGGTTTAATATGATCTTTTAAGATCTTGTATAATGATTGCTTGTACATTATTTCTTAGATCTACCTTCTGCAAAACCTTTAAAAGTTCTTTCTTCTTTAACTTCTTTAGGTTTTTCGTTTAGCATATTTTCTTCTTCTTCAATGCGATTAAGTATTTCAAAGGCATCGAATATAGCTAGCTTTTTAGTAGCTGCTGCGTTTTTAAGTCTGTCAGCTGATATGTCATCGTCTGAATCAACAATAGCTTCTTTAGCCACTTTGATTAACTCTTCAACTGCTCGCTGCCCAGCTTGGATTATATTCTTCTTCGTTTCCTTGGTATTCATACTTAATTACAATATCATTAGATTTCATACAGTAAAGCCTCTTTCCTTCAACTAAAAACTCCCATTCACCATTAGGCGTATAGCCTACAACATCTCCTGGGTTTATTTCTAGCGCTTCTAAGGACTTATTACCATATTTTAATATACCAATAAGCTTACGCTCTTTATCAAGCGTTAGAGAATCATTACTTTTTATAGGTGTTATAAAACATCTGTCACCAACAGTGTTCCAACCGTTTTTATTTTTATATAAATAAACCTGGTCAAGGCTGCAAAAGTACAAATCATTTTCAAAATAAGATCTGCTTTTCTTTTTCACACCTTTCATATCATAAAAGGTTCTAAATACATTTTGGTGAATAACTATTATGTCACCTTTTTTAATACTTGTTTTAAAAGCAATAGGTGTTTCTACAACCTGAGCTAAACGATTTACAAACTTCCAGTTTTCAATTTTAGTATTAACAACTACGTCTTTACCTGCTATTTTAACTGTGTTTTTATATTTACCTCCTATCGGTTTTACGATAAAGTCATATAAGCTCTTCATTAATACTCTAGATCATATTCAACAGATACAGCCATGTTAGAATTAAACTTCTTCCACGGTAGTACTTCATTGTTTTTTTTGATATGGATATTATAAGAGCCATCAGCTTCGCTAAACAATATATAAGCTATTTCGTGACCTCCATAGACCTGTTGGCCTACTGAATAGTGCATAGCATCGTTTTTGTAATCAGAACCTATACTGATTTTTCTTATAACTGAATCCACTACTCTTCTTCTTTTATTTCAGTATACTCACCAGTCTCTAAGTTGATAGATATCTTACCATACTCTTTTTCTAGTTCTTTTTTATACTCTTCTAAAACTTTATTAACGTCTGCAACCTTGTGCAGTAGTGAGTGTTTTCTACTTTCTAAAACACCTATTTCTACAACAACGTCTTCTAGTTCTTTGTTTTGATCCACAACTTTTTTAAGTTGTTCTTCTGTAATTTTTGCCATTTGATTTGATTTAATTAATTTATAGTAATATAGTTACACTATTTATTCAGAAATTACTTCTTCTTCTTCTACTGGTGGTGCTGGAGGTGGTACCTCTGCATTTCTTGGCCAACCAAAGAATGAATGTGCAGCTTCGTCGCCTGGGTAAACTTCATTAGCGCCAAAGTCAATTACTTCAGTACTCATGATGTCATAAGCCCAACCATCGTAGTATACAGGTGGAGTTATTTCGTGCCCATCAGGCCCGTAGGTTCCAGGTGTTTTTACTATTTTACCGATGTTAACAACAGCTCTAGTTCCGTTGATATACACCATTTGAGTTACACCTTCTTCAGTTACTTCTTCCCAGACACCCTTATCAATTAAGATCTGCTTGCCTTCTGCTTCTGTTGTGAAATTTGTTTTGTAAATGTACATTTTTATAATTATTGAATTGTTAAAATTTCTAGTTCTCTATCTGTTAATGCTTTGTTGAATACTTGTACGTTTTTTGTTTTACCTTCAAACGAAAAAAAGGTTGAAACTGCACTAAAATCTACTCTATTTAAAATTCCACCTGCAAAACTATTTCCACTTGAATCTGTATATATTTCAACTCCATTAACCCACCAAGCAAAATCATCTTGTTTCCATTTAATCGCTATTTTATTATACTCTTTTACATTTGTTAATGTTTGAGTTGAACTCATTACACTTACACCGCCAACTATAACAAATACTTTTATTTGATTTGATACTGGTCTATTTTCAATAGCTACTCTATTATTTGTTGTTCCATCGTTTATAGATATAGCTTTATAATTTCCAGTATCGTTTAAAAAAGCAATTTCTGCATAAAGCACTCCTTCTTCGCTGTTAAAAACATTTACGTCACCTGCGTTAGTTGCGGTTTCACCTAGACGAGTGGCGGCAGAGCGAGATGTAGGTATGTAAGACGTTGCATAAGATAATGCTTCTACTTGTGCGCCAAAAATTTCTATATCTCTTGCAGTAGCTCCACTATAAGTATTAATTGATATTAAAATTGAAATTGAACCACTATCGTAAACTTGTATTCTATCCCATTGACCACTTAATGTGTGTGTTAAGGCTGACCCATTTGACAGCCTAATAGTTTCCCCTTCTGTTCCTTTAACATAAACACTTGCAGTTAAGCCACTTGTTTTAGAAATATAAATACTATCATTAGCATCCATTTGCATTCTTGTGGAATTTTGTGTACCATCAGGAGATATACCATAATTAGCAGTTAAAGTTACTGTTGCTTCTTTATTCCAACTTGTAAATAAATTAGAATTAGTAATAAGATTAGTACTCTGCGGCTCTAAAAGCAAAGATGGTTCTGTTAAACTATCTGAGTAATCTATTCTTGGTTTATCACCTAAGACTTCTATTACTGATATTTTGTCTAATTCTAATTCTGTTCCGTTATTGTTAAAATAAATAGAATTAGCAGTTGAACTACCTCTTGTATCTTCATAAGTAAAACTTTGCCAATCAGTATTAGCTACTGTAAATTGTTGATTATTAGAGCCACCTATATAAGCATTAATAGTTCCATTTGTTCCACTTTTTAATCTTGCTTCAAATGTTAATCTATAAAGTTTTGATGCTTCAATTAAACTACTTTGACTTATAAATGAAGATGTATTATTTGCTTCAACAATTCCATCACCCACACTCCACCCAGTACCAAACGTCCAATTCTGTCCGACCTCTTTGATTGATACGTTGTCTATTGATAATTCACCACCTTGACCATAAATTCCACCATATATAACAAAATTATTAGTATTACCACCACCTTGAACGTATTTAGTATATGTTCCTGTTTCAAAACCTAAATATATATTTGAGCCACCACCTAATAAAAAATGCGCATTTCCTCTTGTGTAAGAAGTTATAGTATATGTTATTTTATAAAATCCACTTAAATTTGAGCTACTTATTGTTTGCTGAACATTTTGATTTGTATTACTATCAAAAGATAAAACACCATTAGCTATTGTTACAGAATTATTATCTCCAGCAGAATATTTAGTCCAATCACTATCAGTTGCAAAGTCACCGTTAGTAACTAGCTCAGCTCCTATTTCACTGAAATCTCCATTTTGCACTAATTCAGGACCGAAATACCCAACTTCTTCTATGAGACCTTGTGAGTTTACTAAAGTTGCAGCACTGTCTCTGTTAAATGTAAGAGGCGCTGGTACAAATGTAAAATCATCTGTATAGTTATAGCTTAATATACTCCCTGACTTTATAGCCGGTTTATTTGGTAAAGTAAAATTAGGTTTCGCCATTATGATGTATAATTTAAAGCCGTAGCCATTGCTTGATATGATTGATATTGTGTAACTGTTAGTAAGTAAAGCTCACCGTCAGACATTGCTCGTTTAAATACTTTTAAGTTTTTTGTTTTTCCGTAGAAATCGTTTAAAGAGCCGTCATCAAATGATAATACAGATAATCCTGTGGGTAAACTACTACTTGTAGATGTAACTCTTTCTACTCCATTAACCCATAAAGCGTAATCTCCTGATTTAAACTTACAAGCAATTTTGTTAGTTTGATTTTGCTGAAATGTAAAATCTGAAATATTTACATCTAAACTTCCACCACTTCTTGACCTAAAATTTATTCTATTTGCAGTATTATGTAATAACAACTGTATAGCATTTTGTGTACTTCCATCGTTAATTGATATTGTTCTATCTCCTAGTCCACCATTTTTAAAACCACTTACCTCTGCATACAACACACCTTCACTACTATTAAAGTCTTGTGCTGTACCAGAGTTATTACATACTTCTGCATTACGAGTTACTGTAGAGCTAGAAGTTGGGATGTAGGAAGTTGCGTAAGATTGTTGCTCTAGTTGTATACCCCAAAAATACATACCATCAATGTTATTACCACTATAAGTAACATCCCCATTATTATCAGCAACTATAAAATATATAGAACTTTGAGATGGACTTGCAGTATATGAAGCGGTACATCTAAACCAACCATTTCCGTAATCTTCAATAGTACCCACGCCAGATGTTACTGTTTTATTTAATAAATCAAAGTCAGTTGTTCCCCAATTACTTTTTGTTATTTGTAGTCTACTTTTTTCTTCAGCTTTAGCAAATAAAGAAACTGTTGCAGTTGTGTAAGAAGAAATGCTTCTTGATATTTCGTGCTTTCCATTTTCTTCGTTTGGTATTATTTTATATGCTGAGATAGTTCCATTTGGGGATAAAACTTTATTACCTAATGAGCACTTTGTTTTAGTCCAACTACTTTGACTAAGATCCTCTGAATACCTTACTAAATTAGTACTCTGCGGTTCTAAAAGTAAATGTCCTTTAGTATCGTTTTTGAAATCTATTCTTGGTACGTCTAGTTGTATTTCTTTTACTGATACGTTGTCCAAAGAAAACCCAGTTCCCCTTGCTAAACCCCTAAATCTTAATAAATATCCACCGTCACCGTCAAACAATATTGAAAAAGATGTTTTATTAGTTATTATTGCACTTTGTATAAAAGAAACTCCAGTGTATAAATCAAATCTATAATCTGTTGTAAAATCAGATATTTCAAAATTAACTTGATACTTTTTTCCAACTACAAAATTAAAATTTTGAGAACAAACCCCATTATTTGAAGTGTCATACGTAGCTTTTCCATATCCAATACTCCAAGACGTACTTAAATTCCAATTACTATCCGTTGCAAAATCGCCATTAGTAACTAGCTCTGTATTTGTAAAACCTGAGTATTTTATAAGCCCATCTTTGTCTACAAAAGTTGCTAAAGATCCTCTAGTAAAATCAAACTGTTTATTGAAAAATCTAGTACCGTCTTCTTTATACGCTAGTAAATTGTCTTCTTTTATAGCCCAATTACCGTCTGTTCCTAATTGTATACTTGGATTTGCTGCCATTATATTACTGTGTAGTTATATGCTGCTGCAAGAGCTGCAAATGAATTATACTCTGGTCCTGTTAGTTGTTGTAGTTCATCGTCTGTAAGAGCTTCGTTGAAAACACAAACGCTTTTTACTTTACCTTTCATCGGTGCATACAATCCATCATTAAAACCTAAAGTATTTAAAGTATTTGAGGGAAGTGTTTGAGTACTTGTCGATAAACTAATTTTTGTTCCGTTTATAAATAAAGCAGAATCTCCGCTTTTATATCTATAAGCTATTTTATTAAAATTTACTGTAGAATACGATGACGTAAGTAAAACCGCATTAAAAACACCACCAATTCTTGTATAAGCAAGTATTTGATTATTTACATCTGAAAACCTTATTGCAATAGCATTTTGGTTACCGCCATCTGAAACTGAAACATATCTAGTAGTACCATCATCAGCCAAAGCCGCTATTTCCGTATATAAAACTCCTTCAGTGCTATTAAACGTAGATACATTACCTGCGCCTGTACAAGTTTCTTGCGCGCGAGTGACTGTAGTCCCTGCTGTTGGAATATATGAAGTTGAGTAGGATAGTTGTTCTAATTGTGCACCCCAGATATATATATTTCCATTACCACTGCCGGCATACTGCACCATACCTAAATTTGTAGTGTTTCCTGTAGCTGCATTTGCTAAATTTATTCTAAACGTATTTGGAGGTGTTGATAATTGTGCTACAATTGAACATCTATACCATCCATTGCCAAAATCTTCTATTTTTGAGTCAGATAAAGTTCCACCACCATTTAAAACAGTTTCTCCAATTACACCATTTTCTAAATCAAAAACTTTACTAGAAGATTCTGAATTATTTATATTTATTAGTAGTAATTGAACATAACTTATGGTTCCTTTTTTAGCAAAAAAACTTAAAGAATAATCTGTACTTGATGAAGCAGTAATACTTTTAGTTAATCTATGGTAACCAAAGTTACTATTAGCTTCTTGTAATTTAGTAGCGTCTAGCAAACCACTTGGAGATATTAAAGCATTAGCAACGTCTATGGTTTCACTTCCTGTATTTGCCCACTTACTAAAATCCTCACTAAACGTTAGTAAATTAGTAGACTGCGGCTCTAATAAAAAACTAGGGGATGTAAGTGAATCTGTGTAATCAATACGTGGTTTGTCGCCTTTTACTTCTACTACTGATA
>WLWF01002394.1_pt1 | contig 13680 bp, 16 predicted proteins | sample 6718331 | NCBI WGS metagenome assembly WLWF01 (sample SAMN12718692, study PRJNA515312) | sponge metagenome | isolation source: marine sponge | host: Mycale hentscheli | place: New Zealand: South Island, Marlborough, Capsize Point | collected 2003-05-01
AAGAATATTTTTGAACGTATAAAGGATATACTTCTTTAAAAAACATATCTATAAAAGGTTTGTTGTTATAAGTCATTGCAACATTAGTATCTCTTATAGTATCAATTGCATTATCTGATACCAACATTTCATCTTCACGTCTTGGATATACGGCACCTTGTTGTTCACAGTTATTAAAATAATTTAAATAGTTTTCTATTAATTCATTAGGCATAAAGTTTTTAAACAACCCTATGTGATTATCTATATAATATTGTTTATCCATTAATTAGCTCCTCTATTCCTAACAGGATCAAACTGTACATCACAGTTTGCAGCAAGTGTTCTTCTTGTTTCATTGGTGCCATTAAATGGATATACGCAGTGTCTCATGTCATATGGAAATATATAAAAATCTCTAAGATCCATTGGTGGTTGATAGTCTATTTTAGCAAATTGACCATTAGCTGCACCTAATATCTGTAGTCTACCGTTTTGCTGTACTTGATCTGCTGAATATTCTCTACCAAATGTTGACGGTAATTTTAAAATCATTACACTAGATAGACCTGTAAATAGCATTCCTCTATGGATGTGAGCTGGATTGTATTCATGTTGTTTCATTTCATTAACCCATATAGAATTTAAATGAGTGCTATAATCTTGTACAGCATTAAACTTTAAATAATGATTAAACACTTGCATAAAATAATCTGTTACATTTTTAGGTAAAAAATTATGGTTCTTCATTTTTGTTTGATCTTCACCATGATAGAATAAAGAATGTTCTTTCTCTATCTTACCAACTAACTGTCCGTTAGCGGGTGCAAGATTATTATAATTTTGTTCATAGATTTGATTAATAGACATAAAAATATCTAATGGCACTTGGTATTTTATAATACACTGACCTAAAAATGTTGGTTTAAAATTTAATGTGTCCATATCTTTCTTTTATACTTTTTGGAATTTTTTCTATGTAAGGGTTATATACTTTTCTAACAGGTCCATCAAATAATTTATGCATGTTGTTGCCAACTATTTTATCATCATAACTTAAACCATTAACACTTACTTGATCCACATTATTAAAATTGTGATTAAAATAAGGTTCATCTAAAAATTGATATATTTTTCTAAACTCTTGTTCTGGGTTTGCAACTATATTATCATACTTTACATAATGACAAATACCAGGATAGTTAAAACTATTTTTGATAGCTTCTAGATCTTTTGCAACAGCACCTTTACTATTCATAATCATCATTAGTTTTTCTTCATCTGTATTATGACCATATCTATTAGGAAATGCATCAGGGTTTTTTGTATACCATTGCATATACGAAGCTAATACATCCATTAAATCTCTAAGTATTATAATACATTTAAAACCATGTTTAAAATGCTTTTGCATTAATTCAAAATTACCTTTTGTTGTTACAGGTCCACGGTCAATGATTATACGTTGTGGCCAATGCTGGTAGTAGTTATTAAATACATTATCTAGTACATTATCTAATGATCTATGATCAGGATAATTTTGAAACACATCTGTTTTTTTAAGTAAAAATAAATCTTTCATTATCTCTAATGTTACAGAGTTAGCAGTAGCTGCTATGTCTTTATTTTGATTCATAATACTTGCAAACAAAGTATTACCAGATCTAGGTTGTGCGACTAAAAAAAATAACTTACGGGTAGTCAGTTCTTGGTTTGTCATCTTGAGTTAGCTGTTCTTTCTTTTCTGTATTGCTCAATAGTTCACCTGATTTTTTAATTCTTTGTAATGATTGTAATTGACCCATTACATTAAACACTTCATTTTGATCAGAGTGTTCATTTAAAGTTTTTGATTTCTCATAATACTGTAGTCCATAAGATTCTAACTGATGATCGTTAACATCTTTATCATTAAATGATCCATCATTAAATTCACCTTTTAACTTAGACCACATCTTAATTTCTCTCATTCTGTGTTTAGCAGTTTTTTCCATAGATGCTTTTGCAAATCTACATTCATCTAAATCTATTTCATATTTAGTTTTTTTATATTCATCTTCTTCTTTATCGATTTTCTTTTCTAACCAAGTTATCTTTGCTTCGTTTCTTCTATAATCAAATGATAAAGTCATTAAGTTATCTAAGTAAGATGATTGTTCTCTAACACACTGCCAGTATTTAGCACCTTTAGTTGGGTATCTATTATCTTGTAACACTGAAAATCTAGCTTCTGTTTCTGTTCGAAACATTTGTTTCTTGGTCCATGTGTCTCTAAGCTCGTCTACCATACCTTTAAAATCGGTAAGGTCTTGTTGCTCTAATAAATTATTTAAATGCGTTTCTTCTTTTTGTATAATATCTTTAACGTCTTTTTTATCTGTCATAGCTTTATCCTTTATAGTTGTATCTTATATATATTATCTAAAATATATTACAAGTCTTATGAGTCAGTAAATGTAACGGTTAACGGACCAGCATCAAATTCTTCAGTTACATTTGTTGTTGGTGGATTAAAACCTCCAGCTACTAAACCAGATGTATTACTACTTCCTGCAGCAGCAACCCATTTCCTTGCATCATTTAAATTAGCATTAGCTGTCCAGTTTGTTCCATTCCAAGATGCTGAATCAGAAGTAGTTGTATTATCACCATTTATAAATAATGCAGATGTATTTGTATCTCCAAAACCTCTTGAACGTGCAGACCCACTAGGTAAATCATTTACTTCTGTCCAACTTGTTCCATTCCATAATTCTGTTAAAGTTGTTGGATTAGGTTCTCCACCAAACCCTAAAGCTGCTGTTGAAGTTCCTGCAGCCCCTAATGCCATTCTAGCAGTATTTAAATCTGCAACTTCAGTCCAGTTAGTTCCATTATATAACTCTGTTTCAGCTTTATAAGGAGGTCCTTCTCCACCAAAAGCTAAAACTGCTGTGCTGTCTGCTCCTGCTACACCTATATCAGCTCTTGCTGTATTTATAGGATTAACTGCTGTCCAGTTAGTTCCATTCCATTTTTCAACAAATTGATTATTTGGAGAAGTAGGAGACCCCGAAACACACAAAGCACTTGTTTGTGTTCCTGCTCCATTTGTATTTTGTCTTGCACTATTTAAATCATTTACTTCAGTCCAAGTAGTTCCATCATATTTTTCTGTCTTTGCTGTTGCTCCTGGTTCAGTTCCACCAAAAACTAGAGCAGCTGTTTGAGTTCCAGCTCCTGCAAATAAAGCTCTTGCTTGATTTAAAGTTCCACCAGTAGCCCATGATCCAGAACTAACATAAAATCCTTTTACAACATTAGATGTAGAGTTATACCACACTTGCCCAACAACTGGGTTTGATGGATCGGATGATACGACCTCGATATTTGTTCCTCTAATTTCTTTGTATGTTGTCATAATTTTAACTCGTACTTATTGTTTTAGATACTGTTGCGGTAGTAGTAAATTGTTCTGTTGCTGTTGTTGGAGGATTTTCTCCACCAAAAAATAAAGCAGATGTATTAGCAGTTCCTGCTCCTGCTCCCATTTTTCTTCCAGTATTTAAATCTCCAGTCTCGGTCCAGTTAGTTCCATTCCAAGACTCTGTAAGTGCTTTAGTTGGTCCTGAATCACCTCCATAAGCTAAAGCAGCTGTTGAAGATCCAGACCCAGATAACTCTGCTCTTGGAGAATTTAAATTGTTTACTTCAGTCCAACTTGTACCATTCCAAAGTTCATTAGTAGTGCTCGTACTACCACCAAAAGCTAAAGCTGCTGTGTTTGTATCACCACAACCTGCTAATTCTTTTCTTGCAGTGTTTAAATTAGCTGTTTCAGTCCAGTTAGTTCCATTCCAAATTTCTGTTTCATTTTTTTGTCCTGGTGGAGAAAACCCACCAAAACCTAAACCTGCTGTTGAAGTTCCAGCTCCTGCTGCAGATAATCTTGCAGTATTTAAATTATTTACTTCTGTCCAGTTAGTTCCATTCCAATTTTCAGTATATCCAGATGCACCTCCTGCATTTTGTCCACCAAAACCCAATAACGCTGTATTAGTTTTACCTGCTGCCGCTAATTTATTTCTCGCATTAGTCAGAGTATTAACTTCAGTCCAGTTAGTTCCATTCCATTTTTGTGTTTTATTTGAAAAAGGAGGACCTCCACCAAAAAATAAAGCCGCCGTTGAAGTTCCACCTCCAGCTCCAGCTTCTCCTGTAGGAGAATTTAATTCATTTTGTGTTATCCAAACGTTGGCTATTGGCACGCCTGTGCTAAATTCTTCGGTTGCTGTTATTGAATTTGGATTTCTTCCACCAAAAGCTAAAGCAGATGAATTTGAAGCACCAGCTCCTGCTGATTCTCTTCTTGCGGTTGCTAAACCTGAAACTGTTGTCCAATTTGTTCCATTCCAAGATTCTGTGGCTGATAATCCCGAATTAGGAGGACTTCCACCAAAAGCTAAAGCTGATGTGTTTGTTCCAGCTCCTACTGCATAATTTCTTGGTGTATTTAAATCATTTACTTCAGTCCAGTTAGTTCCATTCCAAAGTTCTGTTTCTGCTCCTCCACCAAAAGCTAAAGCTGCTGTGTTAGTTCCAGCTCCCCCTAATTGATCTTTTGCTGTATTTAAATCGTTTACTTCAGTCCAACTCGTTCCATTAAAAGTTTCTGTTACAGCTGTAGTTGTTGGTGTTTCTCCACCAAAAGCTAAAGAAGCTGTATTATTAGCACCAGCTCCTGCTAAATCCCATCTTGCAGTGTTTAAATCTCCTGTTTCAGTCCAGTTAGTTCCATTCCAAGATTCTGTTTCTCCTGTAACTGTTAGTCCTGGAGGTTTATATCCACCAAACATTAAAGCTGCTGTATTTGTTCCATCACCTGCTGAATAAACTCTTGGAGTGTTTATAGGATTAACTGCTGTCCAATTAGTTCCATTATAAGATTCTGTTGCATTTTGATATCCACCACCAGGAGACTGATATCCACCAAAACCTAAAGCAGCTGTTTGTATTCCAGCGCCAGATAAAGCTTGTCTAGCAGTATTTAAATTACCACCTGTAGACCATGCACCATATGTAGCTTGATATTGAAACTTTAATGCAGCATCGGTCGCATTAAACCACACCTCACCCGTATTCGGATTATCGGGATCCGTAGTGTAGTTTTGTATTTTACTACCATGTGTGCCTAAATACGTAGCCATTTATTTTTAGTCCTCTAATGTTATGTCCGCGGGTCTTGAGCTGTTAGCTTTTTCTTCATCAGATAAAGCGTCCCATGCAGTTTGACTTGCAGTGACCTCAGCGTCAACAATCGCTTGTGCTTCATCCCTAGTTTTAACAGATCCAGCTACTTTAGCAATCCAAAGATTACCGTGTTTGTTGTATGCTGGAACTTGCCAAACATTACCAGGTAAGCCGACAAACGTGATTCTAGAAGATTCATTGTGATCAATGAAACCCTTTCCCCAGTTTTCTGCTACACAGTATTGATATGTTTTTGCCATAGTTTCCTCCTTATTAAGTTGTTAATGTTTTAGTTATAATTCCTGGTTCAGTCCATTCTTCGCTTGCTGTTGTTGGGCTACCTCCAGTAAAACCACTAATATTTATAGCAGATTGATTACTAGCACCCGCTGCTCCTGAACCATATCTAGAAGTAGTCATGTCTGAAGTTTCAGTCCAAGCAGATCCGTTCCAAGATTCTGTTAATGTTGATGAACCTGGTTTACCTCCACCAAAAGCTAAAGCGTTTGTATTACTAGAACCTGCACCAGCTATAGTATATCTTCCAGTTCCTAAATCTGAAATAGCAGTCCAATTAGTTCCATTCCAAGATTCTGCATCTGCATATAAAGAAGGCGTACCATCAGGTCCACCAAAAAATAAAGCTGAAGCTTGTGTACCTGCCGTACCTGGATTTGAACCTCTTGCCGTATTTAAATTGTTAACTTCACTCCAACTAGTTCCATTATATAATTCTGTATTATTAAAAACTCCTGGAGGAGTTCTTCCACCAATTGCTATTGATGCAGTGTTAGTTCCAGTGCCTCCTAATTGAGCTCTACCAGTGTTTAAATCTGCAACTTCAGTCCAGTTAGTTCCATTCCAAGTTTCTGTTAATGCTACTCCAGGGGTAGGGTCATTTTGACCACCAAATAAAAGTCCTGCTGTTTGTGTTCCAGATGCTGACGCATAATTTCTTGCAGTAGTTATGTCATTTACTTCTGTCCAGTTAGATCCATTATATGATTCTGTTAAGGCTACATTACCTGGAGCTCCAGCAACAAATAAAGCTGCTGTTTTTGTTCCAGTGCCCGCACCAAATCTTCTTGCACTATTTACTGATCCGCCCGTAGACCACACACCTACTGGCACGCCTGTGTTAAATTCTTCTGTTGCTGCTGTTTTAGGTTCTCCGCCTGCTGCTAAAGCTGCTGTTGATGTTCCAGCACCTGCTAAATAACTTCTACCAGTGGCCATATCATTTTGTTCACTCCAATTAGTTCCATTATATAATTCTGTTAACCCTGTATGTCCTGACCCTGAAGCATACCCACCAAAACCTAAAGCTGATGTGCTAGTTCCTGCGCCTCTTAGACCAACTCTTGCAGTATTTAAATCATTAACTTCAGTCCAGTTGGTTCCATTCCATAATTCTGTTACATCTGTGTTAGGTGGTGCTTCTCCACCAAAAGCTAAAGCAGCAGTTATTATTCCAGCTCCCCCAGAATTTTTTCTACCAGTATTTAAATCATTAACTTCAGTCCAACTTGTACCATTCCAAGATTCTGTTACTGCTGTTGATGCTGGAGGAGGAGCTGCTTTTCCTCCAAAAGCTAAAGCAGAAGTGTTGCTAGCTCCTACTCCTGAAATTCGTTCTCTTGCTGTATTTAAATCTGCTGTTTCAGCCCAGTTAGTTCCATTCCAAGTTTCTGTTAATGCTGCAGTTGGTGGTGGTGTGTCTCCACCAAAAGTTAAAGCAGAAGTTTGAGTGCCTGCTCCAGCTAAACCACCTCTTGCTGTTTGCATATCATTTACTTCCGTCCAGGTAGCTCCATTATAAGCTTCTGTTAATGCTGAGAAAGGTGAAGAAGGTGGATTGGATCCACCAAAAGCTAAAGCTGCTGTTTGAATACCAGCTCCCGCTAATACAGTTCTAGCAGTATTTAAATTACCACCTGTAGACCATACACCTGCGGTAACTCCGTATTGATATTGAAAAGTTGAAGCAGTGCTATTGAACCATAGTTCACCGTCCGCGGCTCCTGGAAAAGCACCAGCGTTGTTGGTAACAGCTGTTCCAACTTTCTCCTTATAGGTAGCCATGATTATTTATTCTTTAACAACCAACCCTGAGTTCCATCTGTATAGACCAAAGTATTGGCTGCCCTTTCTACTGAAACTGTTAAATCCGCTGTTGAGCCAAAAATTTTTTCAGATCCATTTGCTGCAATTGTAAATGTATTGGAATCAAATGTCCCTGCGTAATCGGCAAATGATATCTCACTGCCTAATACACCCGCAGGTAAATTCATAGTTATAACACCACTTGTAGTGTTTACAAAATATCCTTCACCAGCTACTGCTGTGAAAGTAGAAGTTTTTACTGCTTGCCATGAAGTTCCTCCAGAGTTATCTACAAAAGATAAAACTCCTGAACCGTTAGTAGTTAAAATTTGATCTGCAGAACCATCTGCATTTGGAAAAGATATACCATCAAGAACAACTTTACCTGAACCATTTGGTGTAAGAGTAATATTACCGTTTGCGCCATCTACAATAGAAATAGCACCTGAGTTAGTTCCTGAATTTGTATCTAAAGTTAAATCATGTGCACCACTTGATGTAAGTGTTGCAGTTGCAGCACCAGTTCCAATTTTAGTTTCACCTGATCCTTTTGGAATAATTGCAACATCTATATTTGTATCTCCGCCTGTAGCAGATATTGATGGTGCATTTCCAGTTGCAGCGTTTGTTACATCAAATTGATTGACTGCTGAACCTGTTGTTTGAAATATTAATTGTTCATTACCATTTTCATCAATGATTCCGTGAGCATCATCAAAGGCAATATTAAAATCGTTAGTGTCTAAGTTACCACCTAGTTGAGGTGATGTATCATCTACGACATCTCCACCTGTTTGAATTTCAATTATTTTTGGGTTTGTTGTATCAGGGTTTCCTGAAGCGAATAATAATGCAGTTCCTTTGTTGCCTGTTGCAAAAGTAAAAGTATCACCAGAACCCGATGCATATTTAAATTGAACTGTTTGTGCACCAGAAGTTCCATTTTTTAAAATATAAAAATTTACTACGTCGTTTGGAATAGTTACGATTTGACTTCCTGAAATAGAACCTGTGAACTCAATCATTCTAGCTTGAGCTGTTCCAGTTAATGCACCATCAGCAACTGTTAAAGCTGTAGTTTGTGCACCACCTGCAATAGATAATGTTTTAAATCCACCTGCTAATTGTTCAACAAGGTTTAAGTTTGCGTTTGTTTTTGTTCCCCATGTACCAGCGTTTTCGCCAGTAGCCATTAGCTCTATACCGAGAGGTGTATATGTTGATGCCATAAATTTTATCTCCTATGCAGCGTCAGTATAACTTGTATTTGATCCAGTTGCAACATTAGAATAAGTATCATTCGATCCAGTTGCAACACTTGTATATGATGTATTTGAACCCGTGTCAATGTTTGCGTAAGACTGAATTCCTAATAATCCTACCGTAGATGTAAGCTGATCTGTTATTAAACCTTCAGTAATATCAGGAATTGCTACAAAAGATCCTGGGTTGGATGTAGCAGATTGGCCTGATAATTCATATATAAATTCTAAAGTAGGTGAACCTACTGAAGACGTTGAAGATACACCTGTTACATTTATTAATTCAACAGAACCAACTGTAATTTCCCCTATACTAGTTGTTGCTGATACACCAGTTATTGGTTCAGTGCTTACACCAAAGGCTAAACCTGCAGTACCTAAAGCAGAAGTAGAAGCAACTCCTGTTATTGGTTGAGTGCTTACACCAAAAGCTAAACCTAAAAGTCCTTCATCAGTTGTAGCTACTTGTCCTGAAAGACTTATTGTAGGACTAATTACAAAACTTAAACTTCCAACACTTGTTGTTGCAACTTGACTAGATAATTCATATGCAAATTCTAATGTTGGTGATCCTACATTAGATTCTATTTCTTGACCTACTAAACCTATAACTTGATTTGGTGATTCGCCCCAACTTAAATCTCCCCATTCATCTCTACCCCAACCAACTAATGTTCCAGCGTAAGCTAAAGTTGGAGTTGCAAAAGTTGCGGATACTCCTGTTAATGGTACACCTAATTCTCCAAAAACATCAGGACTACCAACACTTGAAGTTAAGGAGTGGTTAGAACCTATCATTTCTAATAGGTATGCAACTTCTATATTTATAGATCCGACAGATGATGTAGTAGCTAAACCTCCAACAGAAATAGTTTCATTTGCTCCTTCACCCCAGTCAGCTACACCATAATTTAATCTACCCCAACCTTCTTCGTTGAAAGCTTCTAAAGTAGAACCTACGTTTGATGTTAATTGTTGACCAGTTACTGAAGTTAAAATTACATCATCCGCCCATGCGTTGGATCCCCAAGTGTTATTACCCCAGGTTGAAGCCATAAGGAGGTCCTCCTTACGCTATACGAATGATTGCGTTAGATGCGTCTGCTGTTGGAAATTGAATTGTGAAAGTTCCAGATGAAACTGTTTTATCACCACCGAAAGCAATAACTGCTACAGCTTTATCTGATTGATCGTCATTATAAATTAATGCACCATTAGCTGTGAAAGATGCTGAAGTATAACTAACATCTGCAAAATCACATACTGCAGTTGAACTAGATAAAGTTGGTGTTACACTTGTAAGTGTTGCACCGCCTGCACTGTAAGCAGAACCTGATGCATTTGAAATTTCATTTGAAGCACTGTATGCTGTTGTACCAGCACCTAAAGACGCTGAACTTGTATATAAAGCTATTTTAAAAGTATTACCACTTGACGCTGTAAAGTTATGTGTACCAACTAATATTTCTTGTTTAAAGCTGTTACAAATTGCTGATGATATTGCCATAATTTAATCTCCTACGGGTTTGCTGAATTTATTGGTATTCGAATAGCGCCATCTGTGTAGTCATCTCTTCGTCTTCTACCAACTTGTTCGTTAGCAAACTTTTGTACCTCTTGTTTATACTTATTTTCATATAGTGTCAACATATCTATAGGTCCTTTTAAAAATCCATATGTTTCAGAAAGACAACAATATAATAGACCATTTGGAAAGTTTAAACTTATATAATTAGTAGTATTATCTGAAGCTAAAGTAGATGGCATTTTATTAAAATGTACTCTAAACTTGTATGTTGCATCAGGAACTGGCGCAAGAAACATTCTTCCGGACGTGGAGTCTGTATTACCTGTTGCTCCTCCATACATAGAATAATATTTAGGTTTACCTCTTTTTGCAGATTCAGTTGAAGATACATATTCTTGTAAATAAGTCACATCTTTTTTTTCTAACCAAGTATTAGCACCTGCAATAGAAGATGTCGAAGTATATACTTGAATACCTCTTATAAATAATGCTCCAGCTGGAGCATTAATAGATTCTTGTCCTACAACTAAATTACCTTCTTGTTGAAGTCTATCTGCATCAATAGGAACTTCTCTCATTATTCTATATTGAGCATTTAAAATTATATTTTCTAAAATAGCAGTTGTTAAAACATTTGAATCTGTTTCAGTATAATTTCTTATCTGTGTAACTAAATCTGAATAACTTATACCAGCCATTATTTAAAATCCTTTTTATATTTTAAACGCATCTTTTTTTGTTTTGGAGTTTCTTCTACTTCCTCATACAATACAAGATGAGGATCCTGTTTTTCAGGTTTAAATATATTTTTTATCCAATTTAAAATTTTATTTATCATGCGCTTATTGTTATAGGCCCAACAGAACAACCGTAGCCTCCTCCTTTTACACCACCAGTTGTAGCAGTATCTGAATTAACTGTAAAGAAGAAGAAATTAGTTACTGAATAGTCTGTAGTATCTCTTGCATCATTTTTATATTTTCCTGTTGTAATAGCATATCCTGAACCTTGTCCTATTTGTGCACCAGTTATTCCATCAAAGTTAGGGATAGTTGCATAAGCAAAAACAGGGTCAGACGCCGTGCCTGTACCAGGTGAAATTGTTGGTGGACCTCTAAATAAATAAGTTGTTCCATTTGTTAAACCGTGTCCAGGTGAAAATACATTTATAATTCCTGATCCTGCAGCATATGTTTCAAAACCATTATTTGAAATCATTACAGTTGTAATTGGTTCTGTTCTATCAGGTCTTACTTGTAATAATGCAACACCATCTCCACCAATTGGTTTTGGTTCTAACTGTGGTTGCTTTGGTTCAAACTCTGTATAATGTACAAAAGAACCATTCCACTCTCTAACCATTTCTCTATACGGAAATTCAAGTCCTGATCTATCTGAAATAGCTTTTGAATGTTTTCCTGTTGCGTACTTAGACATTATGTTCCTGGGTAATAAGCTTTAGGTGTAATAAATGTACTTGAAGCTGAACCATCTTCTGCAAGTGCTCGAGCTAATTCATCTTCGTAATATAATTTCATTTGTTGAACTAATTGTGGTTGATATTTTTGTGCAAGATAAAAAGCTAAACCTGAAGTCATACAAGGTACAAATCTAAAAGGTAGATCTGTTGCATTTGTATAATCACCTACATCTTGTATTCTTTTTATATAATAAAAATGCATATCTTTAGATGCATTTGTTGAATCAGGTGTAGGGTAAACACTAATACTAACATGATCAATAAATCTTTGAACCCAATATTGATTAGGTGTTCCTTGTGAAAGTTTATTTGAGAAACCTGCATAAGTTGATCTATCAACTTTTGTCATTGGACTATCTGATTGAGTTGTTTGAGTTCTATTAGATCTTAATTGTGCTTCAAGGACATCGGACATTCCATAAATTCCATTTGGATTTGAAGTAGCACTTGTGCCATCTCCACTAGATCTAAAAAATTTATATTCAGCCTGTCCTTGAATTAAGTCTAAACTTGTACTACCTATTTCCCAATAATGAATACCTCTATTACCCCATTCTTGAAATAAGATATTAAGAGATCTCCTCGCTGATTTCATTTGATAACCAGCTACTGAATTTAATCCAATACGCTCAAAAGATTCTTCTATAATTTCATCAATAGAAAAAGTTTTATCAAATGTTGTAGTTCCCGAAGTAGTATTAGCCATTTAAACTCCTACGTTTCGTAGACTTTAATCCATTCACAAACTACTGTTCCTGTATCTCCTGCGGAGCAAGCTGGTAAAGTAAGATTTACATCTCCTGTGTAGCTACTAGCTTTATTATTTTTTAAACCACCGAATGAAGAATAATCATATTCCATTTCTCCATTTAATGTTTGAAAAACAACATTTGATCCACCCCAAACCATTCTAATTGCATCAGCAGGTGCTGTTACAGAAACACTAAAACTAACTTTGTTAAGTCTTACTGTTTTGCAAGTTTTACCATTGCTTGTTGCTAATCCAGAAACATCAACTATTGCAGTTGTGCTTCCCTCTCCGTCACCTGAAACCACATTGTAGTGAGTGATTAGTTTTTTTGATCCGTCGAATACAGTTGTATTTAATACTGTGTCTGCTGCCATGTTTTCCTCCTTTTAAAAGGTGCCTGCATTACCAGGCACCTCGAGTTAATTATTTATTACGCTGCAAATGCGAACGCACCTTTAACCGCTAAAGGATCTTTAGCTGAGTCTAGACCTACATGCCATAAACCATCTTGAGTACAAGAAAAGTATACAATAGATCCTATTGTAAAGAAGTTTGTAGTTGCATTAGCTGCAGTGAAAACTAATGAACCTTCGCCTGCTGTTGAAGTATCATATGATACATTGTCAGCTGCTCTAGTTTCAATTAGAGTTCCTGTAACCCATGCATTAGTTCCTAATGCATCAAAAGTTAAAGTGTTTGTTCCACCAGTAGTATCTACTCTTTGAACGTAAGCTATTCTTGTTCCTGCTGTAGCTTCTGGTAAAACCATTGAACAAGCTGCTGCGCCTGTAAAGTTTACCGTGCTAACTTGGTTTGCAGGTAAAGCAACCCCTGAACCTGCAGAAACTGCAGCGTGAGACATACCAACAAAATCAAATTTAACGTTTAGGTAGTTAGGTGTAATTACACCTGTAGTTGTGTTTTTTACGATAGACTGGAATCCGTTTTCGGATCTTACCGGTCCTGTAAATGTAGTATTTGCCATAATTATATCCTCCTAGTTTCCGAATACTGTCTCTAGGCCGTCGACTATATTCGTCAGTATTCTAATTAATTTATATAGTGTAAAAAGTATATACTAGTTTTTAGTAGAGTGCAAGAGAGCCCTAGGTATTTATGCATTTCAGCGATGTAGCTTTTGATTAAGTAGCTACAGAAACTTGTGGAGCAGCGCCTTCAACGCTATTTTGCCTGTGAGCAATTTGAGCTTCTTCAAGCTTGATCTCAGTAATGACTTGTTTAACTTTGTCATCAATTCTGACCATTTCAAGAGTGTATCTATCATTAGATAGATGCTCCTGTTGCCACTTCAACTCCAAGGACCTTTTTTGTTTGTATAGGTCTTGTA
>WLWF01002395.1_pt1 | contig 13679 bp, 19 predicted proteins | sample 6718331 | NCBI WGS metagenome assembly WLWF01 (sample SAMN12718692, study PRJNA515312) | sponge metagenome | isolation source: marine sponge | host: Mycale hentscheli | place: New Zealand: South Island, Marlborough, Capsize Point | collected 2003-05-01
CAGCTATTACAATAGGCAACAAAGGCGTATATAAACACGGAGCAGAAAATAGCGAAACGGTAAGTAAAGACGAAATAGACTTTTTAATAGAACGTGAAAGAAAGACTTACGATCATTACAAAGAAAGATTTATAGATTACATTTGTCAGAATAGTACATTGTTTCCCGAATACAACACGAATAGCGGAAGTGATATGTACCCAAATACTTACAATAATTTTACAGGATGGGTTCTTTAAAATACAAACCAAAAGCAAAAAACGTTAAACGTTTAGAATTATATTTAAAAAAATACTATGGCAGAAATACGGATAAGCCAACTAACAGCAAAAAGTAGCAACTTAGCAAGTACAGACGAATTTGCTATTGCCGAAAGTGATGGTGCAGGAGGTTTTGTATCTAAGAAAATTAACGGTGCGCAACTAAAAGACAGTACGATCAATGCACAAACTGTTACTACGTACAACTTAGTTTTAACAGATGCACACAAAACGGTAACGCTAACAAACGGTAGTGCAATAGATGCTAGAATACCTACTAACGCAGGTACTGCTTTTCCTATAGGAACACGAATAGAATTAATTCAAGGTGGCGCAGGTCAAGTAACCGTAGCACCAACAGGAGGCGTAACGGTAAACTCAAGCGGAGGAAAAACGAAACTTGCAGCTCAATACGCAGTAGCAACAATATTAAAAGTAGCAACAGATACTTGGTATTTGTTCGGAGACATAACAACTTAAGAAAATGAATACAATAGAATACGGTCAAGGAGCAGTAAATAATACCATAGGATGGGGACAAGGTGCAAAGGTGGGTTCGTCTTTTTCTAATACAAAGAGCATCGCCTTAGACGGTGTTGATGACTATGTAGAAGTAGCAGACGCAGATAATTTAAGTTTTGGAGATGGTTCAAATGATTCGCCTTTTTCTATTTCTACTTGGTGGAAAATGGATAATTCGAATGGCTTTAGAGGAGTACAAAAATATAGCTCAAGTTATGAATATAGAATAAATACTATTGGTTCTTCGGGAATTTTAAAATGCCAATTGTATGACAATAGCAATACAGTTTACATTGGCAGAAAAAGCGATGTCGGACTAAGTGGTTATGTTGGGCAATGGATTAACGTTATAGTGACTTATGACGGTTCGTCTTTAAGTAGTGGTATTAAGTTATATTTAAACGGTTCTCTTCTTGCAAGTACTGACGATAGCAATGGTTCTTACACAGCAATGCACAACACCACAAGCGTTTTTCGATTAGGACATTTAGCGGGAAATTACGCAGATGGGCTAATGGACGAAACGGCAGTATTCAATTCAGAACTATCTGCAAGTGATGTAACTGCTATATATGGAAGCGGTGTTCCTACTTCATTATCAAGCTACTCAAGTTTAATCTCTTGGTGGCGTTGTGGAGACGGAGACACAAGCCCAACCTTAACTGACAACGGTAGCGGAGGTAATAACGGAACGATGACAAACTTTTCAACTTTTTCAACTGACGTACCTACATAAACACGAACGATATGAGCAATACAATTAATTGGGGAAAAATACAAGGACTAAGCTATAGTCCCGAAACTAACTTAACAGGAACGGCAGCTGCTCCGTCTTTCACTAATACTAAGTCAATAGACCTTGACGGTGTTGACGACTTTGTTTCTTTAGCTTCAAGAACGCAAAATTTTACTGATTTTACGGTAAGCGTTTGGTTTAATACAACTCCAAAAGGAGGTTTCAATTCTATAATAGGTAATAGCGGAACGGAAGGTGGTTTGCTTTTTGCTATTGTACAAGCGGGTGGTGTTATTAGATTTAGAGACGATGCATGGACTGCATTAAGCGGAACAATTACGGACGGAGCTTGGCACCATTTAGCAATAACGTATGACAGTAGCGCAAATCAATTAAAGTCTTATGTAGATAATTCGCTTTTTACTACGTTAACGCCAGGTACTCCAAGTAACCCAACAAATAGTCATAGTTTCAATCAAATAGGACTACGGACAACGGTAGGATTTTGGAAAGGCAACATAGACGAACTTGCAGTATTTAGCAGTGTGCTTACTTCTTTAGATGTTTCTACAATTTACGGATCGGGAGTGCCTACAAGTTTAGCAAGTTTAAATCCTGTGCATTGGTGGCGTTGTGGTGATGGTGACACTTCACCAACCTTAACGGACAATGGAAGCGGAGGTAACAACGGAACAATGACTAATTTCTCAACCTTTTCAACTGACGTACCTACATAAACTAAACAGATGTCAAGCAACTATCGCTCCATATTAAACGCACAGGGTTCGTCTTTTACTAACACCAAGTCAATAGAACTTGACGGTGTAGATGACAAAGTTACTTTTTCAGATATTACTGCAAGTGGTGTTTTTACTATTTCTTTTTGGATAAAACCGACTGCCTTTAATAATAGCGGAGGTTCTTTTCCTTTTGGAACTGAAACAGGAAATGCAAACTTTTTTAAACTACAAAGTGCATCATCAGCGCAGATAAACATAGGAAGCAGTTTTGCTACTTATAGCAATGGCGGTAGTGGTAATGATTTTGTGTTAAGTCAATGGCAAAATGTTGCGCTTGTTAGAGATGCATCAAACGCAGTTTTAGTCTATTTAAATGGTGTAGCTTGGTCAACAGGCGCAACCGCTTCAAGCACCTTAACAATTAACTCAATAGGAAGAGTGATAAGCTCCTCTTTTGGTTATAGAGGTCATATTGATGAGTTTGCTTTTTGGAATAGTGACCAAAGCGCAAATTTAAGCGCAATTTACGGAAGTGGCGTACCTACTTCATTGGCTTCGTACTCTCCTGTTCATTGGTATAGATGCGGAGACGGAGACACATCGCCAACACTTACCGATAACGGAAGCGGTGGTAATAACGCAACAATGGTAAACTTTAGCGAATTTTCAACTGACGTACCTACATAAATAATTTATTATCTTTGTATAAAACAAAACATTATGCCAACAGTACCAAGTAACGAACAGTTTGTCGGAATATCAGCCTCGGAGGATTTAATTGAAAGAGGTTCAGCACAGACGAACAGCGCAAGAACGATATACACATATGCCGACCTAAAGCTAGGATCGCAGTCAGCTATTGCTAAGACGGGTGTTGCAATATCATTCACCGAGAGTGAGATATACAACACATCAGCAGCGGCAGGGACGGGTAACATCACAAACGATTTAACAAACGCGCAGTTGGGAATCGTTCAGAAGCTATACCACCAAGAGGGTTCAGCACCTACGGTTCCTGCGGGATGGGTTCTTATGGGGTCAGGTACATACAGTACATCAGCACTTAACGTAATCTATGCTGAGTGGTGTGGAGGAACAAGAGTTGAGTATTGGATTGTACAGCCTGCATAGATGTCAAGCAACTATCGCTCCATATTAAACGCACAGGGTTCGTCTTTTACTAACACCAAGTCAATACTTCTTGACGGTGTTGACGATTTTGTTACTATGGGTAATGTATATGACCAAGCCAATGACGGAAGCGGAACATTTTCAACAAGTTTATGGATTAAAACCTCTCTTTCTTCGCTTGGCTACCTTGTTTCTAAGCAAACAGGTTTCACAGATGGTTATGGAGTTTTTATGTTGCCTACAGGCACGATTGCTTTTTATTTGGGGACTTCGGGAGGTAGTGCAAGAATTTACAAATATACGCAAAACACATTCAATAACGGTGCTTGGTATAATATTGTAGTGACCTACGATGGCTCACAAGATGTTAGCGGTGTTAATATATATGTAAACGGTTCATTACAAACGTGTACAACGGTTACAAATAATACACCATCAAATGTTTCGAATGTTGGTTCTTTTACTTTAGGAAGAAGAAATGGCGATACCTATCCTTTTGACGGTTTAATTGATGAGGTTGGTTTTTGGAATGGTACAGAATTAACAAGCGTTCAAGCAAATGCTATATACAATTCGGGTACGCCTACAAGTTTAAGCACATATTCTCCAAGCTCTTGGTGGCGTTGTGGAGATGGCGACACTTCGCCAACTCTAACGGATAACGGTTCGGGAGGCAATAACGGAACAATGACAAACTTTACAACTTTTAGCACAGATGTGCCTACATAAAAACGAATAACAATGAGTACAAAACAAGCAGAAACATACGCAACAATTAACATAGCAGACTTGCCTTTGATTGACTTTTCACAAATCGGAGAAACATCCGAAAACACGATACGCAAATCATTAGATCAATCTGAATTTGTTATCAAATGGAATACAGAACCAAGCTTTATAACTGACGGAAGCGTTACGCCTTTAGATGTAATGACACACGAACAAGCTTTAGTGCTTATGGCTAGCCTTGAGTGGAGTGAGTCGATACCTGTGGAGAGATAGTAAAAAATAATCGTACCTTTACAGGTATAAATTAAAAAAATGCAAGTGACAGGATTTCAGATCGGTTTTGATGCTTTAATTTCTCTGCTTTCGGCAGTGACAGGAGCCCTTACCGTGTGGTACAGCTTGAAGGGAAAGGTTGAGATTCAGCAGGTAGTTTTAGATAACCTTACTTCGGAAATGGACGATATTAAGACACATAAGAAGGAGGGTAATATTTTATTGCACAAAAGAGTAGATGACCTTAAGGGGCAGGTTGAGAGAAACAGGGAAAAGAACGATGCCTCTCTGGCAGAGTTAAAGACCGAGATGGGAGCGATGGAGTTAAGAATTATCCAGGCCATTCATGCGATTAAGAAATAGTTACCTTCTATTAGTAATTTTATTTGTAATCTCTTGCACTCCGCAAAGAAGGTTCACTAGGCTTATAGATAGATATCCGCACCTAATCACCACAGATACCGTGACGATGATAGACACAGTAACAGCCACCATACCAAGTATTGTTCATGATACAGTTGTCAACGAACACTTCTTTCATGAGATAACAAAGGACACGCTTATACTAGAGAAGGACAGGTTGACCGTGAAGATATTTCACGACACAATAAACAGGGAGGTATATATAAAGGGTGAGTGCGACACCGTCACAATAGAAAAGATTGTAGAGAGAAAGATTCCCGTTAAGTACTACGAAAAGACTCCGCTATGGAAGAAGGTTATGAACTGGTTGATATTTGCAGCTATAGTTTATGGAGTCTTTAGATTAGTTATATTTGTAAAAAAAAAGATATGAAAAATAGATTATTCTCAAACTACGTAACAACCATATTAGGATGTTTAATTTTAATATTTTGTGGCGTAATGATTTACACTGAAAAGGAAACAACAGAAGGAATGGCAGGATGGCTTGCTGTAGGTTTAATGTTTCTAAGATCAAAAGACAGCTTGATAGCACTACCTGCTAAAGAAAGATAGATGCAAAAAATAATAACATGTCCTAATTGCAAGACTGATTTTGATATGTCTATAAAGCCTCACGCTTACGAATCAAAATACCTATGGATATTTGACAACGGGCACGGCGGTGTTATTGATGGTGTTTATCAGACATCGGGTAAGAGATCTCCAGTATGGCCAGATGGTGAAGTTTTGTATGAGGGAGAGTTCAACAGGGCTATTGTTAGTAGGTTAATGAAAATGTGCAAGTCAAACAATATTGACTGTGTAGACCTGGTAGACACTCAAGAGGATGTTCCGCTAAAAGAAAGACCCAAGATGGCAAACAAGATAGCAAAGTCTTCTGCAAAACCCTGTATATATGTGAGTATACATGCCAATGGATTTACTGACGAGTCGGCAAACGGATGGGAAGTTTTTACATCCCCAGGTGAGACCAAATCAGACCCTATAGCAACAGTTCTTTATGAGAAAGCTAAGGCTGAGTTTCCTGAAAGAATAATGAGACCATCAATGGGAGATGGAGATCCTGATAAAGAAGAAAGGTTTACCGTTCTTACGAATACATCTATGCCTGCTATACTATCTGAGAATTTTTTTATGACAAACTACAGAGAGTGTCACGAGATACTTATGAGTGAGTCTGGTAGAGACAGGGTCGCTAAGATACATTTTCAAATGATTCAACAACTAGAAAATGGCTAGCATTTATAAATCATTAAGAAAGCCAAAGAAAAAAAGGACAGGCATTCATAGTAAAAATAATTCAAGATTAAAGAAGTCCGTAAATTATAAGAAGCCTTATAAGGGTCAGGGAAAATAAAAATCACTATATTTGTATAAATAACAAGACATGGCAAAGATAGATTCATATTCAACAGCTACACCTACAGAGAACGATATATTACTTGGATCAGACTCTGACGCTTCAAACGCTACAAAGAACTTTACGATAGGTTCAATAAGAGACTACATGATAACGTCTAGCGTTCCAGCCACTGCATCTTCAACTGGGGTAGCTGGTACACTTGCCTATGATTCGAACTATCTATATGTTTGTGTAGCCACAAACACATGGAAGAGGGTTGCTATAGCTACTTGGTAGTAAATTAAATTAAATGAAAAAAATTGAAGAGGATGAGCTTAAGAAATTAATTGAGCTTAACAAGAGTTACAGGGATCTTAAGTTTCAAATAGCTGACATTGAGATCACCTTCGAAAGACTAAAAAATCAAAAAATAACGTCTATAGCTAACCTAGAAATGGGGGCACATGACCTGGCGGAATATCAGAAAGAGATTTCTGAAAAGTACGGAAATGTAGACATAAATCTACATACAGGTGAATATAGTTAGAAAGATATCCGTAGGACCAGACTACATGAAGTGCATGCACTACGTTGTTGGTCAGGAAGTTCTAGGAAGAAGTTATACGATAGATTCAATAATACAGGAGGATACTTCTATATCTATATACATACGTAAGGATGACGAGATCGTTAAGTGGAAGGAGTTTAGCTCTACCATGCCTGTATCTATAGAGTTTAAAATAGACTTCTGATGACATCTCCATACTGCTTCGTTATAAAACCTGTCGATGGCAGGCGTTATGACAATATACGGGACTATGGAGGGAAGGAGTTTGTGATAAGCACATCCCAGGAAGATCACACCGTATCAAACAGATTTGCTGAAGTTATATCAAGGCCTACATACTATAGCGGGCCAATACAAAAGGGAGATATAGTTATCGTGCACCACAACGTGTTCAGGTATTACTACGACATGAAGGGGAAGCAGAAGAGTAGCTGGCACCATGTCATGGATGATATATTTATAGTGGAACCCAGTCAGGTTTATTTGTATAGAAGGGATGAGGTGTGGAATGCACCGTCTCCTTTTTGTTTCGTTAGACCTATAGAGTCTGAAGATCACATGTTTACTCAGTTAGGAAACTTAGAGCAACTGTGGGGTGAGTTGGTTTTTAAAAACAGCGATATAGACTACGTGGATCATGGGGATATTATATCATTCACTCCAGATAGTGAGTATGAGTTTAGGATAGGTGAGGAAATACTATACAGGATGTACAACAAGAATATATGTCTAAAAAAGTAGAAATATTACAGGCGGCCAAGCTGGCTATAGATGAGCTGATTAAGGTATTAAAGGAGCCTATAATCACACATGCTGAGGATGATATAACGGCTGATAAGATGAAGAATGCAGCATCCGCTAAAAAGCTAGCATTCGATGACGCACTTGCTATGCTTCACAAGATAGAGGAGGAGGAGACTGGTAAGGAGGAGGTCAAAGTTATAGACGCTGGAAAGAACGGATTCGCAGAAGGTAGGGCTCGTGGAAAATAACCTATACAAAATATCAAAAAATCACATAAGCAAGAATGCCTTGATCTCAAGAAACAGGACAAAAAAATGGGTTTACGGCTATGACAAAAAGTATGACGTGGTGGTTATATCTAAGGATGGAACTATCGGGGATGTATATGACATAAATGGACTCAAGATAGCCATACCTCCCAAACCAAAAAAGATAGACGTAAAACAAGATAAATGGGTTGCCTATGATTACCCTAAAGAGCTATCTAAAATAAGAACTATATTTGATTGGAACAGAAAGGATAATCTTTTTAAATCTAAATACGTAGACTTTATAGAGGCTGAGTTTGACAGGAGAGAGGATGGGTATTGGTTCATGAACAACGGAACACCTACCTACATCACTGGATCTCATTATATGTACCTTCAGTGGACCAAGATAGATGTAGGGCACCCTGACTTCAGGGAGTCAAACAGAATATTTTATATATTCTGGGAGGCATGTAAGGCCGATAAACGATGCTTTGGTATGTGCTACCTAAAGAACAGACGTTCTGGTTTCTCCTTCATGGGATCCGAGGAGTGTGCTAATATAGCGACAATATCTAGGGACTCACGTGTAGGTATCCTGTCAAAGACTGGTAGTGATGCCAAGAAAATGTTTACTGACAAGGTTGTACCTATTGTAAGGAACTACCCCTTCTTTTTTAAGCCTATTCAGGATGGTATGGACAACCCAAAGACAGAGTTGGCCTTCAGGGTTCCTGCGAGTAAGATCACCCGTAAGAACATGGACGAGGAGAAGGATGATGAGATTGAGGGGCTTGACACAACCATTGACTGGAAGAACACGGATGACAACAGCTATGACGGTGAGAAGCTTTTACTTCTTGTACATGACGAGAGTGGTAAGTGGTTGAAGCCAAATAATATTCAGACCAACTGGCGTGTAACCAAGACATGTCTCAGGCTGGGTAGTAAGATAATAGGCAAGTGCATGATGGGATCCACATCCAACGCACTCTCAAAGGGTGGTGAGCAGTTCAAGAGGTTGTATATGGATAGCGATCCATCCGTAAGGTCTGCAAACGGACAGACAAGGAGTGGGTTGTATTCATTGTTTATACCGATGGAGTGGAACTACGAGGGATACATAGATCAGTATGGATGGCCTGTTTTTGAGGATCCATCTAAGCCAGTACTAGGTGTAGATGGCGAGATAATAGATGACGGTGTTATAACATACTGGAACAATGAGGTTGAGGCACTTAAGTCAGATCCAGATGCATTGAACGAGTACTACAGACAGTTTCCTAGGACTGAGTCTCACGCATTCAGGGATGAATCGAGACAGTCTATATTCAACCTCACAAAGATATACCAGCAGATCGATTACAATGACTCATTGATAAAGGACAGAGTTTTAACACGAGGATACTTTCATTGGAAGAATGGAGAGAAGGACACAACGGTTGTATGGACTCCTGATAAAAAAGGCAGGTTTGTTGTATCATGGGTTCCGAGCTTTGAGCATAGGAATAATGTTATAAACAGAGGTGGTGTTAAGTATCCTGGGAACGAACACATGGGATCCTTCGGATGTGACCCGTATGATATATCTGGCGTTGTTGGAGGTAGTGGATCTAACGGTGCACTGCACGGTCTTACTAAGTTTCATATGGAAGACGCTCCGTCTAATGAGTTCTTTCTTGAATACATAGCCAGACCAAAAACGGCAGAGATATTCTTTGAGGATGTACTCATGGCGTGTGTATTTTATGGTATGCCTATACTTGCGGAGAACAACAAGGCTAGACTTCTTTACCATTTTAAGAACAGAGGATACAGAGGCTTTTCAATGAACAGGCCAGACAAGAACAAGAAGAGGCTCTCTAAGACAGAGTTAGAGCTTGGGGGTATACCTAATACCAGTGAAGATGTAAAACAGGCTCATGCATCAGCTATTGAATCATATATAGAACAGTACGTAGGGCTTGATTCCGAGGGAACGTATAGAGATGCTGGCAACATAGGCAGTATGTATCTTACTAGAACTCTTGAAGATTGGGCAAAGTTTGAGATAAATAACAGGACAAAGTACGATGCCTCGATCAGCTCAGGTCTTGCTATAATGGCGAACAAGAAGTATATTTCTAATACACAGAAAAAAGAATCAAAAATAAGTATTAAATTTGTAAGATACGATAATCGTGGTAATAGAAGCGAAATAATAAAGTAATGGAGAAACCCTCAGTAATAATTAATCAATTACCCTTCCCGAACCAGATGGCATCTGACGAAGAAAAATCTTCAGAGAAATATGGATTAAGTGTAGCAAAGGCTATAGAGGGTGAGTGGTTTAAAAGAAAAGGAAATTCTTGTAGGTTTTACGACCAATGGGGAGAGTACCACAGATTAAGGCTTTATGCCAGAGGCGAGCAGCCAATGCAGAAGTACAAGGATGAGTTAGCCATAAATGGTGACATGTCTATGTTAAACTTAGACTGGACTCCTATTCCAATTATACCTAAGTTTGTAGATATAGTTGTAAACGGAATGAATGACAGGCTTTACAAGGTTAAGGCCGAGGCTCAGGACGTAATGTCTGCAGAGAAAAAGAATCAGTTTCAGGAGTCTATAGAGAAGGACATGGTTTCTAAGGACTTCTTAGAAATGACAAAGAAGGAGTTTGGTATCAATGCATTTAATATGGATCCTAACGAACTGCCAGCTGATGATCAGGAGTTGTCATTATACATGCAGATAAACTACAAGCCTGGTATAGAGATAGCTGAAGAGGTTGCCATAGACACCATACTTAAGATGAACAAGTTTGACGAGGTTAAGAAAAACTTCGACTACGACGTCACAACGATAGGTATAGGTTGCATGAAGCATAATTTTATGGTAAATGACGGTGTGAATGTAGAGTATGTTGATCCAGCTAACTGGATACACAGCTACACGGAAAGGGAGGACTTCTCAGACTGCTACTACTTTGGTGAGGTTAAGCAGGTTCATTACACAGAGCTTTTAAAAATAAATCCAGATCTTACTGACGAGCAGCTTACAGAGATAAAGAACTCTAGCTCTGCATATAACAATTACTTCCCTATAATCAGAAACTATCAGGACGATGCATTCTTAAATGAGGTAGTTACATTGATGTACTTTAACTACAAGACGAGCAAAAGATTTGTATGGAAGAAAAAAATATTAGATAACGGTGGAGAGCGAGTTATTAGAAAGGGAGACACATTTAATCCTCCAACAGGAGATGGTGTTCCTTTTGAAATAATTGAGGCACCAAGAGAAGTTTGGTATGATGGAATACTTGTAGCTGGATCTAACATACTACTAAAGTGGGAGATGGCTAGAAACATGGTAAGACCAAAGTCAGCATCTCAGAGTGCGATGCCAAACTATGTGGCTCACGCACCAAGATTATACAAGGGTAACATAGAGTCATTGGTTAGAAGAATGATACCATTTGCCGATCAGATTCAACTGACACACCTAAAGCTACAGCAGGTTATGTCAAGGGTTGTACCTGACGGTGTATTTATAGATGCAGACGGTATAAATGAGGTAGACCTCGGTACGGGTGCCGCATACAATCCTGAGGACGCACTGAAGCTATACTTTCAGACTGGTAGTGTTATTGGTAGGAGCTATACGCAGGAGGGAGATTTTAATAATGCAAGGGTTCCAATACAGGAACTTAACTCAAACAGTGGACAGTCTAAGATGGCTGCACTTATCGGAAACTATAACCACTACCTGAACATGATCAGGGATGTGACGGGTATAAACTCTGCAAGGGATGGATCAAGCCCTAACCCTGATGCACTTGTGGGTGTGCAGAAGTTAGCTGCATTGAGCTCCAATACTGCAACTAGACACATACTAAATGCAGGACTCTATGCGACAAGAAGACTTGCTGAATGTATATCATTGAGGGTTGGAGACATACTTGAGTATGCAGACTTCAGAGAGGAGTTCGCTATGCAGATAGGAAAGTATAACGTAGCTATACTTGACGAGATTAGAGACTTGTATCTGTATGACTTTGGAATATTTATAGAGGTAGCTCCAGATGAGGAGGAGAAACAGATGCTTGAGGCAAATATAAATGTAGCACTTCAGCAGAAGACTATAGATCTTGAGGATGCAATAGACATCAGGGGGATGAATAATATAAAGCTAGCAAATGAGATGCTTAAGGTCAAGAGGCGTAGGCGTATGGAACAGATGCAGAAGCAGGCTCAACAGCAGCAGCAGATGAAGCTACAGTCAGACCTTCAGACTCAGCAGTCGGCTGCACAGCAGAAGGCACAACTTATACAGCTTGAGGCTCAGTCAAAGACACAGGTCAAGGAGGCAGAGGCACAGTTTGAGATTCAGAAGATGAATGCCGAGGTTGAGGCAAAAAGATATCTGATGGATCTAGAGTTTCAGTACAACATGCAGCTTAAGGGTATAGAAGCCGAGTCATTAATGACAAGAGAGGACAAAAGAGAGTCCGCTAAGTCTGAAAGGATAAGTCAGCAAAATACTGAGCAGTCTAAGCTTATAAACCAAAGAAAAAATAATCTACCGCCTCAAAATTTTGAGAGCACGGAGGACACTCTCGATGGTTTTGGATTAGAATCATTTGGTCCTAAATAGGATATAAAAATATTAATTAACTTTGTGGATAAATAAAATTAAATAAAATGGCAGAAGAATTTAAAGTAAGGGCTGTTGACTTTGAAGAGAAGTCGGCACAAGAGATCGAGAGAGATCTTTTAGCCAAGGCAGAAAATGAAAATAACGAGGCTGAAGTAGCTACTGAAAACACTGACAGTGTTGATACTACAGAGGTACAACAAGATACTGAGTCGCAAGGCGAAGTGAAAGAGTCGTCCTTGAATGACGATGACGTTCTTTCATATATTGGTAAGAGGTACGACAGGGAGATAAATTCTTTGGATGATCTTTTCGAGCAGCGTAATGCTAACGAGGAGCTACCAGAGGATGTATCGGCATTCCTGAAGTACAAGAAAGAAACAGGTCGAGGTATCGGAGACTTTGTTAAGATCAATAAGGATTATGACAATGTTAATGACGACCAGCTACTACTTGACTACTATTTAGAGCAGAACAAGGGATTAGATCCTGAGGATGTAAGCTTTGAGATAGAGGACAAGTTTTCTTATGACGAAGAACTCGATGAAGAGAGAGATGTCAAGTCCAAGAAGGTGGCGAAGAAAAAAGAGCTTGTTAAAGCTAGAGATTACTTCAACTCTTTAAAAGAACAGTACAAGGTTCCACTTGAGTCAAGGGATTCCTTTGTTCCAGACGAAGAGAAGGAGGAGTTTAATAGCTACAAGAAAACAAAAGAGCAGCGATTGCAAAACGATCAGGAGCTTGCTAAGAGGGCTAAAAAATTTACAAGTAAGACGAGTGAATTATTTTCTGAGAATTTCGAAGGTTTCGGGTTCAATATATCGGAGGATAACAAGGTTGTCTACAAGCCAGCTGATAGCAAGACCTTACTCAACGAGCAGTCTGACCTTAATAACTTTGTTAATAAGTTTACAGGTGAGGACGGATCGATTGAGGACTATGAGGGATTCCATCGTTCTATAGCCGTGGCTTCAAACCCTGAAAAGTTTGCCAAATATTTTTATGATAAGGGTATGGCAGATGCGGTAGGTGATGTGGCTAAAGAGTCTAAAAACATTGACATGACTCGTCAGTCCACAAAGGTTACCCCTAAGGAGGGTGTGCAGGTCAGGTCTATAGATGCAAGTCGAGGCAATAGATTAATTATTAAAAAACGTAAAAATTAGAAAAAATGGCTGGATCATTACAAACCACTCCAGGTGTAGCAATTACACCTAGTTCGGTTAAGGCAACATTGCCTACAAATTACATCACCAATTTCGACTTCTTGACACAGTATCTTCCAGATACTTACGAAGCTGAATTTGAGCGATATGGAAACA
>WLWF01002396.1_pt1 | contig 13678 bp, 25 predicted proteins | sample 6718331 | NCBI WGS metagenome assembly WLWF01 (sample SAMN12718692, study PRJNA515312) | sponge metagenome | isolation source: marine sponge | host: Mycale hentscheli | place: New Zealand: South Island, Marlborough, Capsize Point | collected 2003-05-01
TATTTTTTAATTCTATATTAAAGTAATTTGTATACTTAATTATGGCTTCTTGTAATTTTGCAATATATTCTTCATCTCTATAAACTCTAATAATACAAGTATTATCAATTTTTATTTTATCTTTTAAATGGTTATAATCATTTGTATTATTAACGAGTCCCTCTGATATTTTTAAAATATTACAATTTTCATTATAAGAAATAAAATCAAGCCACTTTCTATTACTAAGATATAGGCCGCCTTGTATTTGGGCAATATGCTCTAAAGGTACTTCATTTTTAAAAACAGTTTCTAAGTGTTTGCTTCTACGAGGGGCTTTTATCTCTATTAGGCCATCTTCGCCTACTAGTCCGTCAGGTGAATATCCAAGCAAACCACATTCACTTTCAATAAATCCCACTTCTTCTACTGGCATTAATGTTCTTACTTCGTATTCTTGCCTCGCTACTGGTTCAAGTCTATGGCCTCTTTCTATATCAAAAGAATTAAAAATTACTTCTTCGTTTGCTTCTTCCCATTCTTTATAATTAAAAATAGTCTCCACAGCTTTCTTATAAGCTAAATCTTTTATTTTGGTATCAGAGGTTATTTTTTGCGTTTTCTCTGTTATCAGGCTCTTAAAATCGCTTGCAGTTAGCTTTCCGTGTCTTAACTTATGCCAAGCCTCCGTGTTTTGTTCTATGTTTCTATGTATTATCATTTTCTAAACTCCTGTAATTGTTCTATTTTAATATTTAATAATTTTTCAAGCTCTCTGATTTCATCTTCAAGCTTTATTTCTTGTTCTAGTTTAGTCATTGCTTGCCTCCTCTGTTTTTGGTTCTTTAAGTAATTTATCAAGTTCTATTGAAAAGTTATTAATTTTTTTACAATACCTTAGAGAGTGCGAACGGCATATGTAAAGCCCTAATTTTTTGGAAATATCTACTTCATAGGTGTGTATAAAATAATTATTTAAAATAATAAAATCTTTAATAAATTCTTTGTTTATATTATCTGATTGACCTCCTCCTGCTTCGTCTTCTTTGTAACAAAAAATATCTGAAAGAACATAGGTCATTGCTAGTAAATCCTCCAAAATTTCTCTAAGAGTTAAATAATTATTACTATTTTCAGTCCAACCTCTATAAGAGGATAAAAATTCTTGAAAAAGATACTGCACGCCTCCATTGCCATAAGTGTAAATTTCCCAAGGGCAGGGGAATTCAGGTGTTAAAATAAAACTAATTTCACAAGTTCTTTTATTGTGTTCTTCAATATATTTCATATCATTTAATATCTTACTAGATATACTATAAAGGTTTATATCTTCTTTTAAATGCCTTTTTTGATACTTATATACTAATTTTGTAATTTTATCATTTTCATTATATTTTCTACTCATTGCTTGCCTCCTCTGTTTTTGGTTCTTCTTTTGGTTTTTCTGGAGTTAGCTTTTCAGTTAGTCTTGATATAAGATTATTAAATCTATTATGTTTAATTTCTGCTAGTGATTTAACTTTTAAAGCCTCACACATTGTAACAATACTAAAATCAGGATCAATTTCTGATACCTTATCAATTATTTTTTGCAATGTTGCAATTTCAGCAGGGTTTAACGGCCTGTCTGTTGGTGCTTTTTGTTGTGTTGCTTTTTGTCCGTCGTCGTCTTCCTCCTCAATTCCTAGCAATGCAGTTAGTGAATATCTTCTCATATAAGTAATTGCACTTCCGTATTTTTGCGGATTGTTTCTATCAGCTACATTTAACGGAGCTTCTGAGTCTAAAACTTGCCCGCTTTTGTGTGTAATTTCTGTTCTTAATACCTCGCTACCATCTTTTATTAAAACTTTTTGAGTTAAGAAAAAGTTATTTTTATTTAATGCTGGCTTTACTGCTGCTAAAATATCAGTTAAATTAGCATATTTTTTTTTAAAGTGTGGATTTAATGAAGATTTCCCTACTGACTCTAAAGCACCTTGCACTTTAATTAAATCATCGTAAAAAGATAGTTCTTGTTTTTGTTCTGACATAGTTTGTTTTATTTAAGTTAGTAATTGGTTGGTTTAGTTTAAAAAATATGATACTTCTAAAAAATCTGGAGTTCTATCGTACTTTTTTGAAGTCTTATAAATTCTTTCGTTAATTATATCTACTATTTGCTGAATTTGTTCTTTTGCTTGATCTAAAGAAATTTTGTATAAATTATAGTTATTTTCAATTTCTTTTATTTTGCTTTGTAGTTCTTCCCCTGTTAAATTTCTCATAGTTTGTTTTATTTAAGTTAATAACTGGTTAATTGGTTATTCTTAAATAATAAACTAAATGATTTTAATTGTCAAGCCTTTTTTTTAATTTTTTTAACTTTTTTTTTAATTATTTTAATTTATCTATTAAAAAAGCTTTCAAAGGGTAAAACACTAAAGAATTTCTATAGCCACCTTGAGCAAATGGTTTTATTGGAGTTACTCCGTGTATATTTCGCCAAGCTGGGTAAACAAGCATTGAATTATCTGACTGGTCAAAAACTGCATTATAATCAGGAACTACTAAATTTCCACCCGTGCTACCTTTTCTTTTTGTTATAATAACATTTAAAGAATTAGGTATATTAGCCCTGTCAATGTGAAAATCTGCATTTATGTTAAAATTTGAAATAGAGCTAGTAAAAATATTTCCAAATTTCCATTTTTCATCTACATTCAAATCAAAATTATTTTTTATTACTTCATATTGCTCCGGCATTTTTTCTTTTATTATTTTTTCACTTTCTTTAGCAAGTAATAACATTCCTTTTATAAAAGTTTGTGCGGTTTTTACTTGATGAACAGATGAAATTGTAGGGTATGGTCTTCTTAAATGATGTTTAGGAGCTACTGAACCAATAATACAAGAATATTGTTGAGTGTTAAAAATATATTTACCTTTTCCAGTTTTTTCATCATATCCGTCAGTCAGTATCCTACCAGAATTTTGAGACTTAGGCACCTTTTTACTTCTTAATTCTACATCACATAATTCAGCTATTTTACAAAGTTTATCAGGTAATTTCTTAATAAAGAAACCTACTATTTTATTGTCTTCAATTAATAAACAATCTTCTTTTATATTAGGCTCTAATTCTGGACACTTTTCACCAATCTTAAAATTATGATTACTTTTGTTTAATTCTATTTTTTTCATTTTACTATTTTTTTATGATATAATGCAAATTCTTTTAAATTTATTTTAGCGTCTATTCTGTCTCCTTTTTTTTGAAATTTTGCAAAGGGGTGCCAATCTTCTACTATTTTTTTTGCCCATTCAGTGTCTTTTTTTTGTTTATAAAGATCAAATAAGCCGCCTTTATTGCTTCCAACATCTGGACATTGAAACCAGTAATGATTAAATCTTAAAACTCCTTGTCCTTTTTGAATAGTTTGTAATTGGAAGTCTCTATCTTCTTTTGTTTTTTCTTTATAATTCCAGTAAATTTTGCTTGTATTTACTAAAATACAAACTTCAGCAAATTTTTTATTAATAGAATAGCTGTGTTTTTCGTGCCATGCGTGCTGACAGTAATTTATTCCTACAATTTCAAGAGGAAGTTTTTTAGCTTTTTCAAGAATTTCTAGCCATATTGAAGCATCTTTTTTTATAGTTTTTCCGTTTTCGTATTTACCAAATGAACTAACATCATCATCACAAAAAATAACCCATTCATAATTATTTTTTCTTGCAAAATCTAACATAAAATTTCTAACAAATGAAACCCCTTTGTCATTTTGATTTATATTTATTTTATTTGAAACTTGATAATTATCAAAATCTTGAGGTTCTAAAAAATGATAAACTTTTATATCTTCTTTTTCAAATAATTTATATGTTTTAGTGCTTGGTCTATTTTTAGATGGTATAAAACAAATTAAATTCATAACTTTTCTTTTTCCTCTTTTAATTTATCAATAAGAAATTTTCCTATATACAAATCTTTTTCACGCCAGAATTTTACTAATTCTTGTGCTTCTTCATAATGCTCTATATCAAATTCAATTTGAATAGCTTTTTTTACATCTCCTGCCATTTCGTCAATTTTAATATCGTCTTCTTCGTCTAGAATTGAATAATCTATCTCAGCTCCGCCTATTTCTACATGCAATTCTTCAATATCTATTTTTAAATCAGTTGCTAGGTTAATTTCTAAATCTCCTAGCCAGTTTTCCATATTAAAATGGTTAATAGGGTTTGTTTTCTGATTAAAGACTTGTAATAGATATTTAATGGCTGTTGTTTTGTCTGGTAAATCTAAGAAAGTGCAATTTAATTTTTCAGGTATATCATAGCCGTCATTTTTTAGCTCTCTCAATACATCGCTTCTTAAATGGCCATCTACTATATAAATATCTTCTTGATCCTGCCATACATAAATGGCTCGGGCAAATCCATTTTCTATAATAGATTTTTTAGTTTTATCAGAATGATAATTATTTTTTAAGTCTACTGGCTGTAAGTCTTTTAATTCTTGCCAGTTTACTTTTTCTGTTTTTAGTATTAAATCTTTTATTTTCATAATATTTATTTTAATTTATTTTAACTAATATGTCAATAATAAAAAGATATTGAATAGTATTAATAAGGCCAATAAACAAGGTGCAAGCATTATTAAAAATACAATCTTGCAACCATATTTCTTCCAAAATATCCTAAATTTTCTTCTTGTTTGTGCGTTTAATGGTTTTTTCATAATTTTATTTATTTAATTAATAATATATCATACATATCTTCAATATGTTCTAATTCAATTTTTAAAGATTGTTCACTTTGCTCTGCACTAATTCCTAGCTCTAATCTTTGCTTGTGGCTTTGCTCTGCTCTTTCAATTCTAAGCTTGTGAGCTTCTAATATTTCTTCTTGTGTTAATTTTGTCATAATTTTATTTATTTAATTGATTAATAACCTTTTTTCCCATTCAGTAAAAATGGTATTACTGCTCCAGTTTCATTGCATTTATCATTATTACATTTTATTTCTTTTATTTTGTTTTCTTCGCAAACTGCCTTCCAGATATGGTGGCATTTTTTGCATATCAAATCTTTTAAAATCATAAGTTTTTTAAGAAAAAAGTTAATATTATTATTATTGTAATTAAAGTAAATATAATGTCATTATTTATTTGCATAATTACCCCCTGTTACTTTCCCAATTAAAGACAATCTTTTGTCCTCCGCCCTCTCTCATTCTGTCAATAACTCTTTCCGTAATATATTCTTTTAAGTCTTTAATATCTAGATTACTGATTAAAATTGTAGGTTTGCATTGCATATATCTTTCATTTAATATTTCAAATAAGATTATTTTTTCTGCCTCTGATCCGTGTTGCAATCCTATTTCATCAAGTATTAATAAATCTGGCCTAATAAAATAATTCATTGCTTCTTGCTCTTTCTCTATGCCTCCGCCCCAAGTGTCCTTTACTTTTCTTAATGCTTTGCTAGTGTTTACATATAAAGCAGAATATCCTTTTTTCATAACCTCTTGAGCTATTGAGCAAGCAAGGTGAGTCTTGCCGCTTCCATAAGTTCCTACAAATATAAGGCTTGTTCCTGCTTCCAGTTTGTTTTCAAAATTGCCAGCATAATCAAGGCAAGTCTTTTTAGCATTACCTTGTTCTTTTGTGGTGGTTTTGTAATTATCAAAATTAGCTTTTAAAAAGCGTGGTGGTATTTGTGAATTAATTAAATTACTTTGCTTTACAAGCTCCCTTTTTCTTTCTTGCTCTATTTTGTTTTTTTGCTCTTCCAGCTCCTGCTCCTTCCTCTTTTTATCCTCAAGGCATAACTTGCAATATGGTGACGACCAAGTGCCATTAAAGAGGGTTATTTTGCTTTCTTGCTCTCCGTGTATCTCGCAATTGTAAATTACTGTTTCGTGTTCTATCTTAAAATTTGCCGCTTGTTCCATAATCAATTTCTTTTGTGTTAATATTTATTGGTGGTTTTGATTGTTTGTTTTCTTTTAATGGATATATTGATTTCCAGTTACTCAATATTGCCTCTTCTAGGCATTTATTAATATCTTGCCCTTGCTCTTTAAAATCTTTAATCTTTTTTATTAATAACTTAAAAGCTTGTTCATTCATTGGGCTTCTTGAGTTTTTCCTCATATCAATAAAATCTTTTAAAGTTTCTTTACTGACATAATCAGGAATATCTAAATCAAAAAAATCTTTTTTTGCTTTAGTTTTTTTATCTTTATCTTTATCTTTATCTTTTACTTTATCTTTGCGGGGGTTTTCTGGGGGGTTTTTTGCTTCATCGTTAGGGGGGTTTTCTGGGGGGTTTTCATTTCTAGGCCTGCCCCCTTTTTTTCCGTGTTCCGCTCCTTTGTTTCCATGCTCTGCTCCTTTGCAGCCATTTAAAAACTTTTTATGATTAGCTTCTAGTTGAGGTTTTATTAATGTAAAAATACTTTTTGAAATTCCTTCAAGTTTTTTATCTTTTTCTTCAAAAGAATACTCAAAAATTGCTTGATAGATTTCTAATTGTTGTTTATTAGGTAGTTCTTTTATTGCTTCGTGAAATGACTTGTAAAATATAAATCCTTTTTTCTGCTGTGTCATGGTGTCTAGCCTATTAAAGTTGGTGTATGGGGGCTAGACGATCCCCATACATAAAAAATATTTTAATCTTTGTCTAGTCTTAAAATAATTATAAATGATTAAACAATAATAAAAAAGCATACAATAACAAATTGTATCATTTTGAACAAGTAGGTTGTGCAATTTTGAACAAACAAGCTGTCAAGCCTTGATTTTATTAATTTAAATAGTGATAAGGTTATTTTGGTAAAAATAGTATATAATTAATAAAATTACTTTATATAATATAATACTATTTATTAAAGTTAGAAAAATAAAAAAGGTTTTTTAAAAAAACAAGGCATAATAAAAGGAGTGAGAAATAAAATTATACCCTGTTTCCGTTTATAAAATAACACAAATAAAATAAAATGCAACATTTTTTTAAAAAAAAGCTTGACAAAGAAAAAGATAATGCTAGCCTTGAACTGACAAGGGTTTTAATTATGGTAATACATTTTTGAAATTAAGTTAGTAAGATTGGTTAGCCCCTAGAGTTTTAATTAATTCTAGGGGTTTTTTTATAGATACTTCTTTAATTCTTTTGTTATAGTAATATAATCTTCTGGATTTAATAAAGATGTTTCATAATCATTTCTAATTTCTTCTATCTCTTCTTTTAATACTTCGTAATATTTATTATCAAATTCATTTAATACTGATATAAATTCCCTTTCTTGTAAATTCATATACTCAAAGCCATTAGCCGTAATTCTTGGTAATTCCATTTTTAAATATTATTTCTTTATTATTATTAAAAATATCTTTGGTTAAATCTTTTACCATTGAATAACTTGTATTAGTTTTATATTCTGATACTTCTAAATTATCAATTTTTGCATACTCCATATTATCAAGTAATTCTTCAATAGTTTTTCTGTCTTGTTTATGGTGATCAAAATAATGGTATATTTCATTATTTTCTATTGTGCATTCTAATTGTTTTTTATTTATACAATCGTTAATATAAAAATATTTACTGCATATATTAATTGTATTTTGTATATCTTCTTTAAATTCATAAAAAGATGAAATGTTTATTTTATTTGCCATTGTTTTAATTATTTAAGTTATTATTAATTGGTTGCTTGTTGGTATATTTTAGACTGTCGCCTATATATTGCCTGTGCATAACTAACATTATTTCTAGGGCTGTTTAATATATCTTCAAATAATTTGCTTGTCAACATATTAAAAGCGTCATTTTCAAATAATATTTGTGCCATTCTTTGTTTTGCTTTATTTTTATTTGTCATTGTTTTTATTCCTCTATTATTGTTACTCTATGGACTTGTAATAAACTAATTAATTCATCTTTATTTAAATAAGAGCCGTTTAAATAAACTTTATCTGAATCCAAATAATCCCCTTCTAATGAAGCTTGGGGTAAATAAGCCATTTTTAACGGGAATGTAATCCCTTGTTTCTCTATTTTTTTTAATAATTGCCTAGCAGTAGTATTTTTATTAATTGTTATTTGTGTCATTGTTTTATTTATTTAAGTTAGTAAAGGGGTTTGTGTGTGGTTGGTTGTTTTATTTATTTAGATTAATAACTAATTCCTTGAGGCGTGGTAATATGTAATGATTTACCGCGAACATACAATTATTATTCCAAAGTCTTTGCCAACAATTATTGTTTCTTGACCATTTAAAGCCGTGTCTTTTCATCAGATTAATTATATCTTGTTGCGGCTTACCATCAAAAAAGAATTGCACTCGCTCCTCTTCTGCATTTTGAATAATATTTAAATTATATTTATCAAATCTGGTATTTGTGGTTTTTCTTCCTGCTTGTGCCTCCAGTTGTTTCAATCTTTGTTTTGCAGTTCTTATTGAAGAATTGTTGTTCGTTAACTGAAAGCTTTCATAACCTATTATTCCAAAGCAGGAGGGTTTTAAAATTTCTTCTGCTACTTTTTTACTTCCTAATATTTCAGATAATCTTTCAATTTTATTTTCTTTCTTATCTTTAATAATTTTATTACAAGCTTTCATTTTCTCCTGTAATTTTTCAAGTCCTGCTATTTTTTCTTTTAACTTTGTAATAGCGTCTTTATCATCTGACCTAATATCAGTTGAAGGGTTATTTTTTTTATGAATAGCTTTTTTAACTTTATCAATAAAATCATACATTTCTTGAGTTCTTGCTCTCTCTCTGTTGTTCATCTTCTCCATTCTAGCCACTGGAAAATTAGCTGGACCAGTTATCATTGCAGACATACAATTGCTTTTTGCGTTTAGTGATGCTAAAAATAAAGTTTCAAATTTAATGAAAGCTCTTTCATCTGCTCCCAGTTCTTTAAATTCTTTATTTATTTCATCAAAAAAATTACATTCTGATATTGCTCTTTTTTCTGGTGAAAAACTGATTGAATAATAAGCTCTATATGCTGAGTCATAATGTTTATGTTTAGTCATAGTTATTTTATTTAAGTTAATAATTAATTGGTTGTGAATTAATAATAAAACAATTGATTTAATATGTCAAGCCTTTTTTTAACTTTTTTTAATTTTTTTTTAACTTTTTTTAACTCTAACATAATTTGACTTTTAAAATAAAGGCTTTAAAATTATTTATAATTTTAAAAAAGCAACCTTATGCTAGCAAAAACATTAAAATAATTATATGCCATTAGGAAAAGAAGATATTATCCATAAGCAATTTGCCTCTATAATTAAGATGTATCAGAAGATGAATAAATTAAATGCCGTTTTCTGGAGCTATGATGCCTCTGGAGAGTATAGAAATAAAATTACAGGGGCTTTACTTAAAAGCAAAGGATTAACCGCAGGAAAAGCAGATTACGAGTTCAGAGTAATAAAAGAAAATAATATCTGCCATCATATTTATATTGAGTTTAAAACAGATACAGGCAAGCAGTCACCTAATCAGAAAGCATTTGAGGCCACTTGCACGGCAATAAATAATAAATATTATATAGCTAGGTCAGTTGAGCAGGGATTGTCTGTATTGCAAAAAGAAGGTATTTTATGAGGTGGTTGCTGGTAGTAGTAATATTATCAGCCTGTAACCCTTTTGATTATCTTAAGTATAGAATGGATCGTTGCAACTCTATAATAGATATATATTATTATCCTGCGAATGTTAAATATAACTTTCAAGAAACTGAAAATTGCAGATATACTCTAACTGTTTTAGATGTGAATGTTCCTACAATGCGATTAAATAGAAAATATTATAATAAATATAAAGCAGAATATGAAAGCTACAAATTGACTTATCCATACAAGCCTGCAATGAATAAGCCAATTTTAACCCCGTTTAATTATCATTAAAGATTCCATTTACCTTTTAAGTAATTACATATTTCTGTTGACTTAGCCGCTGAAACATTGCCATTTATAATTATTGCTTCTGCAAAATCATTAATTAAAAATTGAGAAACTGCCCTGTTACAAGCTAATCTAAAATTAGAAATACCATTGCTTAAATCATTTGCATAAAACACATTAATCTTAACTTGATCATCTATTAGTAAAGAAGCCGCATTTGTATTTCTATTTAATCTAATATGATAAACTTTAAAAGATCCTTGATAAGGTGGATTAGAGGCGTTTGCATTAGAGTTTAAAATCCCCCCATTAATTCTAGGATTAAATTGTGTTGCACTTCCTGCGTCAAGTTGGAAATCGTTACTACCTGCAGGATCATCATAACTAAGTAAAGATTGAGCAGCATTGCTAACTAGTGGCGTTACATTTGAAACGACAAAGAAAGAGCAAGTATTGCCCATTACATAAGATAAATTTTCTAAATATGTTCCACTAAAATTAATAACATTCAAATTATTTTGCGTGCTTGCTAAGGTTTGAGGCTCAAAACTAGTATTAGATACTAAGTTTAAATTATTAGTTGATAAGTCATCTAATTGCGTGATTAATTTAGTTGTTGTTCCTATTGTCTGGAAGCTGTTTATATTTGATGGATCATAAACCGCTTTAATATTTGTTTCTGCTCTTGGATCTAATATCGCCCATTTTGAAGTAAAATTATTAATTATTGTTGTGTTTTCTGCTACTGTTGGTATTCCGTTATAATACTTAAATTCAGCCAAAGAGCAATCAGCATAATTTGAGGCTGTGGAGTCTACGCCAATTCTAATAGTACCTTCTTCTTGTATTGAACCATTATAAGCAACCTGCCCTACCTGAACCCCATTAATAGACAATGTAGCTAAATTGTTTGTTGCATCTAGGCTATATTGATAAATATAATAGTTATATTCATAAGGCGCATTGCTAGGTATAATATCAGCGTGTAAATTAGATTCAGCAGTTCCATCAAATTTATTAGTATTATTAGCTTCAATATTGAATTTATTACCTATACTATCCAATATAGAAAATAAGGCGTCTGCTGTGTTGTCAATTACTCTTACTTTTGCTACTGCATAAACAGTAAAAGATTGATGTAATTTAAAATTAGCAGCAGAAGTTAAGCCACTAGAACCGCTAAAATCAATAACATTTAAAGAATTAGTAATTGAAGCGTTTGTAACTGGCGAGCCAATAGCTGTAAAATTGTTGCCCTCCCCTGACTTATCGTTTATTTGAGAAACAACTCCACCGCTTTCTGTTATTGTTGCAGCGTCTGAGGAATCAAGCCATAAACAAAGCTCGCAAGGCTCTGGAGTTGTACCTCCTGAAAATATTAATTGATTAGTTAGATTACTAGTTAAATTATTTATTATAGGTCTCATAATTATTTATATTATTAATTCAATATGATTTAGATCATTAAAGGTTTGATCTTTAAAATTATTATCACCGTCCCAATCAGCCCCACATCTTATTTTTATTTCCAGGCGGTCTGCTGTTGCTTTTACATAACCTATAAAATGATAAAATCTGTGTAGGTCACGCCAATCAATAGGGTAAGGTGCTATGTCTACCGCCAAGCTAGGGTAAATATTATGTTTACTCTCACCGCCTTTCTTTGTGGTCAGATTTTCTTTAAATAATTTATCTTGTTCTTCGTTACTTCTATATCCAGATAATATAGTAAAATCATAAAATTTTAATACTTCATCTAATAATCTTTGTAAATCAGAGTGTAGTGTTTCCCTATTTTTTAAGGATTTTTTTCCGTATCTATATGCCATTACAATATTTGCTATAATTAACTTGATATAATAAAACTTTTCTTTTACTAACTGTTGATAGCTTTTTATATTCTTCAATAGTTACTAACTCATTATCTAACAAACAAAGACTATCTAGGTTTATTTTTGTTGAGCATCCTGATATAACTAGCAATAAGACTATCACCATTTTCTTTATTAATTTCATTTCTTTTCTTTTTTGTTCTTATAACTTTTTTAATATAATCTTCATTAATTTTATTTTCTATTTTCTCTTTACCTCTTTTTCTACCAAAAGAATATATCAATCCGCCTAAGGTGGTTATTAAAAATATTAAAATATAAATTTCTGTCATTTTATTTCTTCTTTTTCAATAATTCAGCAACGCCAATTCCAAGCAATACCGAGCCTGCTAAGAATAAACTGTCAATACTTGCATCTAATTTATCAAATATTGTAAAGTCTTCCGACATTTTAACACTTGCCCCATAAATAACAAGTCCTACTTTAACCAATACGCCAATTAAAATCATTAATAATCCTGCTAGTCTTTTTGAGGATTTGCTCCCCTGATTTGAATTTAAAAATCCGCTCATAATTTAAAATAAATAATTAATACCAAAAGCCAAACCACCTTCAAACCCAATAGATTCTCTAGGTGCTATATAGTTTATATTAAAACTAATATTCTTGTCAAGAAATACATTCACTCCTGCCCCATAAAGATACACTCTGTTTTTTTGTTGTGAAATTTTGATATCGTTAAAATATAATTCTTGTTTTAAAATTGTATCTGCTACAAACAAGGTAGGCATAATATTTTTTCTAATATAGCCAACTTGAAATAGATTATATCTGGTAGCTGAATAATAGTTAAAGTCATTAGTTCCATTTGTTGCCCTCCTTTTTAACTTAGAATTAATAAATCTATTAGTATAAAGTCCAACGGTGATATTATCTAACTTCTTTAAATATCCTACTGTTAAGCTTGTTGGTCTTAATTGATCAGAATAGCTTTTAAATTTGATTGTAGGGTGATTTTGTTTTGCATATAGTACAGATGAGCCAATACTAATTTTAGCTTGTGCTGTGGTGGCTAATATTAAGAATATGGCTATTATATATTTAATCATTTGCTTTTTTAATATTATTCAATATTTTATTGCCAGTTGTCACAATTTTATCATGTTCTATTTTTAAACTTTCCGCCATTAGATCATTGGTATATTTTACATTTTTAAGCATATGGTCTTTATCTTTCTTAAAATCTTCTGTGGCTTCTTTTAATTCTTCTTTTATTGTTTCTGTCATTCTTTTTTCTGAGTCTTTTATTTCTTTTTTTATAACATCATTGATTTTTATTTCTAGCTTTAAATTTGTATTCTCTAACTGCTGTGCTTGTGTTTTAGTGAAAAATCTATACATAGCAATACAAGCAGCTATTAAAAGCCCTAGCACTCCATAAAAATTTCTTTCATAAAATAGTTCCATTAGTAAATTCCCCTTTTTGTTTGTTGTGCTAGTTCTTTTAATAATAAGGTGGATTTTTTGCGGGTGCAAGTGTCTTCTTTATTTGTATTAGCTAAAGAAAAAACATAAATTATATTTTCTTTTTTGTTTTTAATAACCGTAAAAGATAAATTATTAATTTGTAAATTAGTATTGTCATTAATATATTTTATTGTTTTATATTTATTTAATTCTTCTATATTATCAAAATAAGCAACTTCTGCATCTGGTATATTTAATAAAAATTTATAAGTTTCTCTATCTATTGAATGATCTGTTTTATTATAAAATGGATTTAAGTTGAAACCTTTTACACTAAATGTGCAATTTTTAGACATTTGCTTGTTGCAACCGATAACATCTTGAAACATAAATTGATCTTTTAAGTCAGAAGTTTTCATAACAAGCCAAGACACAAAATAACCCTCGCCGCAAGTTCTGGCAACTTTATTCATATTATCTTTAATTA
>WLWF01002398.1_pt1 | contig 13673 bp, 16 predicted proteins | sample 6718331 | NCBI WGS metagenome assembly WLWF01 (sample SAMN12718692, study PRJNA515312) | sponge metagenome | isolation source: marine sponge | host: Mycale hentscheli | place: New Zealand: South Island, Marlborough, Capsize Point | collected 2003-05-01
TAGAACAACAGATACTTAAAAGAAGCCAACGATGACAAAGGATGATATATTAGAAGAATTAACAGAACGCAATTTATTAATTGAGAATGAACACATAATTTTAGTTGATGGCTTTGAAGAAGCGTTTTTAGGTATTACAGCAAACAATCCAGTACAAGCAATTTATGATTATTGGATATGTTTAGATTTATTAATACAAAGAGATAATATGGATTTTGATAACGCTATTGATGACTTAGATGAATTTATTAATCAAGATTTAGGTGAACACACGCCAAGATATATAAAAGTAGTATGAACAGTTTTTACAATATAATAGATAAAATAAAAGAAGTAATTGTTGCAGAACCATTTAACAATGAAATTACATTTGGTGATATAGCTGATATTGATTTAAAGAAACAGAGCTTGTTTCCGTTGTCACACGTAATGGTTAACAATAGTACAATAAACAACAATTATGTAACATTTAATATTACTATCTTCTTTATGGATTTAGTAGATATTAGCAATGAACAAGTAACAGATTTATATAGAGGCAACGACAACAGGCAAGATATATTAAACACTCAATTAGCATTAGCAACAAGAGTAATACGAGTTTTGCAAAAAAGTGATTTATATAAAGATAAGTTTGAATTAATTAATCCAGCTACTTGTGAACCTTTTACAGAAAGGTTTGATAATATGCTTTGTGGCTGGGCTGTTACTTTTGATTGTGGTACTAATGATGAAATGACTTACTGTTAATGAGTGAATTTAAAAAGGCATTAGAGAAATACGCTAAGTACGTTATACAACAATCACGTAGTAATTTAACACGTAAAAAAAACAATGCTTCTAAGCAATTATATAATAGTTTAGAGTATACAATTAAAGGTGATAAAGTATCTTTTCTTAGTGAAGATTATGGCCAGTTTATAGATAAAGGTGTTAAAGGTGCAAAATCAACATATCCAGAAAGCTCAGCAAGTCCATTTAGATATAAAAACAAACAACCACCAAGTTCAGTATTTGATAAATGGAGTATTAGAAAAGGCATTGCGCCAAGAGATGAAAAAGGTAGGTTTGTAAATAGGCAATCATTAAATTTTTTAATTGCAAGAAGTATTAAAAACAAAGGTATTAGAGCAACATTATTTTTTACTAAACCGTTTGAACGTGGTTTAGATTTATACGGAGATGAAATAGTTGCTGGATTTTTAGAAGATAAATTAGATTTACAATGAGTACAATAATAAGAACAAGAAGCCCATATTTTATAAGAACACCACAAGAAACAGATGCTAACCTTAGTTACTTTCAAATTAATATAACTATTAAAGGTGGAGTTTTAGGTGTTGCTGGATGTCCAACAAATTTAGGCACATACAGTTTACAGAAAAAACCATTAGGCACAGAAGATTCTGTAACTATAGAAATAAGCGAATTAGTAAATGATTTTATAGAACAAAAGTTTATTAACAACACGCCTTTAACTGGCTATAATGTTTCAGCAGATACTCAGTCAGTATGGGTTACTGTTGTTACTTCAGCAAGACAAAGTGATGGCACATTAATAGGTAGTGCAACAACTACAAATTATTTAGCTCAAGAAGGTTACAATGATTTTAAAGATGGTGTTAATTATACAACAGAACCTATTGCAATGGTTAGCGGTTCTTACATTCAATATAATAAAGGAGATTATATCTATTTGCCTATAAATGCTGAAAGGGTAAACAACGTTTATTTTAAAAACAATGGTTCTACTATTTCAACTTATGGTGTTTCTGATGATGGAGATGCAAACCAGAAAATTGATTATGCTTATTACTTAACTACATCACAAGAAATAGATGAAATACAAATTCAATATGATGGAGACCCAACAACATCTATAACAGTACAACAAATAGAAGAATGTAAATATCCAGTTCACAAAATTGTTTTCTTAAATAGATGGGGTGCTTTTCAAGATTTATATTTCTTTAAAAAGTCTACAGAAAGTTTAGACAGCAGAAGCGAAAATTTTAATAGAAGCATATTTGAAGCAAGGCAAGTTTACTATACTGAAAGAGAAGGTGAATGCGATACAAATTACAATTACAATGTTTATAGCACAACAGCACACGCAAAGAAAACATTTAATGCTAATGCAACTGAAAGTATAAGTTTAAATACTGGTTTTGTGCCTGAATCAATGAATCCATATTTTGAAGAATTAATGGTTAGTGAATATGTTTGGTTAATAGATGAAAACGATGTTGTTTATCCAGTTAATTTAAAAGATAGTTCATTTACTTACAAAACTGGTTTAAATGATAGATTAATAAACTATACAATGAACTTTGAAAAATCATTTAATTTAGTTAACAATATTAGATAATGCAAAAGTTAGTTCTATATATACAACCTCAACTTAGAAACACAACTACAACACAAGATTTTGTTAGAGTTGATTTAATGGAAGAAGAACTAATTTCATTAACACAAGTTATTCAAGATGTTAGTGATATAGATAAACTGTTTACTGATTATAGTAGAACTTTTAATTTACCAGCAAGTAAAACTAATAACAAAATTTTTAAGCATTGGTACAATCCAGATGTTGAAGGGTTTGATGCTAATGTGTTTTGTGAATCAAGAATTGAATTAAACCACTTACATTTTAGGTTTGGTAAAATACAGCTTAATGAAGTTGTAATGAAGTTTGGCGAACCATCAATGTATAAGGTAACATTTTTTGGTAATACAGTAACTTTTAAAAACAAGATTAACGAAGATGAACTTAGTGATTTAGTTTGGTTAAATAACTTTAATCACGATGCTGATGCTGATTATATAAAAGCTGCTTTAGAATATGGTAAAGATGTAACTGTTGATAGTGTTGTTTATTCTGATGCTGTTATATATCCATTAATAGCACATTCACAAAGTTATATTTATGATGATACTGGTAACACAAGCAACGGTTTAAATATATCTACACAATCAACACACCACCAACAAAGAGGTGTTGTACCAGAAGATTTAAAACCAGCTATACCAGTAAAAAACATTATTAAAGCTATTGAAGAACAATACAGTATAACTTTTAAAACTGGTGAGTTCTTTGATTCTACTGCTATGAATAATTTGTATTTGTGGTTACATAGAGCAAAAGGCAGAATTACTGGTGATTTAGTAACTGAATTAAGCAACACTACTTTTAACTGTACTTCAGGAACTTCTAACTGTAATCATTATAATGGTATTCTTTATCCATCTGTTCAATTTAGTAATGGCGATTATATATTTACACAAGCGTTTACAAATGGCTATGAAGAAGGATTTAAATTTACTGTAACTATAACACCAGCTTCAAGCACAATACCTTATACAATTGAAATAGTTGATAGTTTAACAGATAGTATTGTTGCAACAGCAAGTAATTTAACAGGCACACAAAGTCATTCTATTGGTTATGGTAAACTTCAAACTAATACATTAGCACTAAATGAATCAAAAAGGTTATTTGCAAGAGTTAGAAGTGTTGATGCTTTAACATTTTCAGCTGCACTTTCAATAGAACATTCTTATTTTGATTTAGCTTTAGGTAGATATGATTATAGTTTAACAGCTAATTACACAAGTTTATCTTCAAGCATTGTAACAAGTGCTACAATAATAATAACAGAACAAATACCTAAACTGTCAATTAAAGATTTTTTAAATGGTTTGTTTAGAGCATTTAACTTAACTGCTTATGTAGATTTTAATGATGAAATAGTGGTTAAAACTTTAGATAATTATTATGCTGGTGGTGATTCTTTTGATATTACAGAATATGTTAAAACTGACCAGCACACAGTAGGAGAGGCGTTACCATTTTCAAATGTAGATTTAGAATATAGTGAACCAAAAAGCATACTTGCTCAAACTTTTTTAAGTATGAACAATAGAAGGTATGGAGAATTAAATTATATAGGTGATGCAAGTAAAAAGAATGAATACAAAATTACTTTACCTTTTGAGCATATGTTGTATGAAAGGTTACAAGATAAAACAAGTGATGCACTAACATTAATACAAACTGGTAGTTTTTTAGATGATGATTTAAATCCAAGTATTGGACAACCTTTATTATTTTACGGAGTTGCAAGAACTGGTATTTACGCAAGTCCTATCAACTTTTTATATAGTACAAGACCTGAGACTTATGGTGCTTTATGTCCAAATGGAACTAAATATATATTGAATAATTATTGGATGCCACACAACGCTAATGAATTAGGCACATCTACAACAGCTCCTACATACAATTTAAACTTTGGTAGTGAAATAGACAGTTATCAATTAACAGATTATGGTGGTAATAATAATAGTTTATTTCAAACTTATTATGATAATTATATAACAAGAGTATTTAATAAGAAAACAAGAATATTCAAGTTCAACGCAATACTACCTTTAAAAGTATTATTAAATCTAACATTAGATGATTTAATTGTGGTTGGTACAAGAGCTTACACAATAAATAAAATGTCCACTAAATTACAAAGTGGAGAAACAAATTTTGAACTACTAAACGAACCAACGTGAAAACAATATTAGAAGCATTAGAATTTTGTAAAGAAAATAAGTTATATGATAAACATATAAATATTGCATTAGGTATTAATAAAGCACCTGAATCATTTAAAGAGGTGAGAAATTATTTAAAATTAAAATATGGAAACTAAAGTAGTTGAGTTAGAAGTAAAAACAAAAGGTGCAGTTAAAAGCATAGATAATGTTAATGATGCTTTAGAAAAAACAAATAAAGAATCTAAAAAGCTAAGTTTAATTGGTAAAGGTTTAGCAACAGCTAAAAAAGGTGCTAAAGGTTTTGGAGCTGGTTTAAAAACAATAGCAAGTGGTGTAGGTGTTTTTACTATAATAGCTTTAGCATTAGATAAATTAAAAGAATTATTTCAATCTAATCAAAAAGTAGTAGATACTTTTAATATTGCTTTTGAGTCGTTGTCAATAGCTTTTAATGACTTCTTTAATTTTATTTCAAAAAATGTTGGTGCAGTATCTGGCTTTTTCAAAAAAATATTTAATGACCCTATTGCTTCTATGAAAGCTTTTAAAGATGCTATTATAGAAAATATAATTAATAGAATAAAAGCAACAATAGATACTTTTGGTCATTTGTCAAAAGTAGTTGCTAAAGTTTTAAAAGGTGATTTTTCTGGTGCTATGGATTCTGCAAAAGATGCTGGTAGTTCATTTGTAGATTCAATTACAGGAGTAGAAAATTCAGTAGAGAAAGCTACAGAAGTAATTAGTGAAGGTGTAACTGCATTAACAGAATATACTAAATCAACAGTAGAGGCAGCAACTGCAAATGTAGAACTTAAAAAACAAGCTGAATTAGCAGCAGTAGCAAATCAAGGTTTAATAGAAAAATACGATTTACAAGCTGAATCACTAAGGCAAATAAGAGATGATGAAAGATTAAGCATTGAAGAAAGAAAGAAAGCTAATGATGAATTGTTATTAGTATTAGACCAGCAAGAAAAAGCAATGCTATCAAATGCTCAAATATCACTAAGAGCAGCACAAGCAGAACTTAAAAAAGATAAAAACAATATTGAGTTTAAGAAAGCTGTAATGGAAGCTGAAAATGAATTAGCTGCTGTTAGAGCACAAGTAGCTGGTTTTAGAAGTGAACAACAAGCAAACGATTTAGCATTAAGTAAAGAAGAATTAGAAATGACTAATTCTAAGTTAGAAGCAGAAAACAATTTATCTATTGAAAGAAAAAGGTTTAATGCAGAGCAAATAGAAGATGAAAAAGAAAGGTTATTAGAATTACAAAGAATTGATGCAGAAGAAAAAGAAATACAAACATTAAGATTACAAGGTATTATAGATGCTGCAAAAGTTGGTACACAAGCAAGAATTGATGCAGAAATAGCTTTAAATGAGTTTTTAGAACAATCAAGGCAACAAGAAATTACAAGAGATAAAGAAATAAATGATTTAAAAGTAAAAAACACAGAAGAAGCAAATGATAAAATAAAAGCTAATGAAGAACAACTACAAGAAGCTAAATTTCAACTTGCTTCAAGTGCTTTAAATTCTATTGCATCAATAGCTAATTTGTTTGCACAACAAAATGAAGCAAACGCTAAAAAAGCATTTAATATTAGTAAAGCAGTAGGTATAGCACAAACAGGTATTAATACTGCACAAGCTATAATGAAAGCAGCAGCAGAAACAACAGATTTTACACCACCTCAAGCTCTAAGAGTAGCTAATATGGTGGCAATGGGTGTGGCTGGTGCAGTTCAAATAGCTGGTATAGCAGCACAAAAGTTTCAACCTTCTGGTGGTGCAGCTGGTGGTGTTACTACTCCAAGTGTAAGTACTGGTGCAACATCAGCAACACAAGCACCAAGTTTTAATGTAGTAGGGCAGTCAGGATTTAATCAAATTGCTGGTGCATTAGGACAACAACCACCAGCACAAGCATTTGTAGTAGCTGGAGATGTAACCACAGCACAACAACTACAAAACAATACAATACAACAAGCAACTTTTTAAAATAAAATACAATGGACATAATAGAATTAATATTAGATGAAGAAAATGAAGAGATGGTTGGCATAGATGCGGTTAGCATCGTAGAGAATCCAGCTATTGAATCTGACTTTATAACATTAGCAAGCGAAGAAATACAACTTGCAAAAATAGATGAAGAGAAAAAACTGCTACTTGGTGCAGCACTTATACCAAATAAGCCAATATTTAGAAAACGTAATGATACAACTTTTTATGTTTACTTTTCTAAAGATACAGTAAGAAGAGCAAGCGAATTATTTTTTCAAAACAGTAATCAAAACAACGCAACCTTAGAACACCAAATGAGCGTTAATGGTTTAACTGTAGTAGAATCTTGGATAGTAGAAGATACTAAAATGGATAAATCTGCTAAGTATGGTTTAGAAATGCCTGAAGGTACTTGGATGATTTCAATGAAAGTAGAAAATGATGAAATTTGGACTGATTATGTAAAAACTGGTAAAGTAAAAGGTTTTAGTATTGAAGGATACTTTGCAGATAAAGCACAAATTAAAAAACCAGATACAAAAGCAGAGATGCAAGCTATTGAAGAAGAAGAAGCTGAATATATGCTTAGTAATATTAAGGCACTAATTAAAAAAGATAAAAGAACTAAATCTGGTAAAAAGATAGAATTAGAAACATTTAACGATTATCCACAAGCAGTTAGCAATAATGCAAAACGTGGTATAGAACTAAATGAAAAAGTTAATAATAAATGCGCAACACAAGTTGGTAAAATACGCGCACAGCAATTAGCACAAAAAGAAAACATTAGTTTACAAACTTTAAAAAGGATGTATAGCTATTTAAGCAGAGCGCAAGAGTATTATGACGAAGGAGATAAAGAGGCTTGCGGTACTATTAGTTATTTATTATGGGGCGGTAAAGCTGGTTTAAGATGGAGTGAAAGCAAGTTAAAAAAATTAGGTGAAATTAATCTTGCTTCTATGGTAGTTGATGAAACTTTTGCAATTATTGATGACAGGTTAGCTTATAACACACAAGAGAAAGCTGAAGAGATGGCAAAAAATATAGGTTGTGAAGGTTTTCACGTTCACGAGTTTGAAGGCAAAAAATGGTATATGCCTTGTGAAGAACACACACAAATGAAAAAACCTTGTCAAGCTGGTTATGAGCAGTATGGAATGAAAATTAAAAACGGTAAAAAAGTGCCTAATTGTGTACCAATAAAATAAACAATATGAGAAGTAAAAAATTTAAAACTCCAAGTAATACATCACCTAAAAATACTAAGCGTGGTTGCTTATGTCCAGATGGTAAAAGATATAGCAATAAGTGCTGTGATGGTAGCTTACAAGCACAAGGTATAGGTAAAGTATAAAATAAAGTTGTAAAAAAATATAACAGTTAACGTTTTCAAACGTTTATAGGTATATACTCAAATTATGAAAGCAAACGAAATACTAAACAAAATAAAAAATATTGTTGGTGAAAAAGTTGAACTTTCTGAAGAAAAAATAGAAATGGCTGAAATGACATTAGAAAACGGAACTGTATTAGTTGCAGAATCTTTTGAAGCTGGTAAATCTATATTTATAAAAACTGATGATGAGCAAATTGCTTTACCTATTGGTGAATATGAATTAGAAGAAGGCAAAATTTTAGTTGTAACTGAAGAAGGTTTAATTGACAGTATTAAAGAAGCTGCTGAAGAAGCAGTTGAAGAAGAAGAATTATCTGAAGAATCTGAAGAAGTTAAAGAAACTGAATTAGAAGAAGAAGAAAAAGAAGAAATGAACTATGTAACCAAAGAAGAGTTTACATCTGCTGTTGAAGAAATCAAAGCAATGATTGACGAAAAACTTGGTAACAAAGAAGAAATGAAGGAAGAAGTAATAGAAGATACAAAAGAAGAATTATCTGCTGTTGCTCCTGAACCTGTAAAACATAATCCTGAAGCTGAAGTTGATAATAAAGTGAATTTTCATATTGCAAGCAATAGAACACAAACAACGAAAGACAGGGTTTTTGATAAAATTTTTAACAATAATTAAATAAAATAAAATGGCGACAACAACAAGTATAACAAGTACTTACGCTGGAGAATTTGCAGGTAAATATATTTCTGCTGCTCTTTTAAGTGCTAACACAATTGATAAAGGCGGTATAGAAGTAATGCCTAATATCAAATACAAGTCCACAATGAAAAAAGTGGCTACTGATGCAAACGTAATTAAAGACGCTTCTTGCGATTTTGATGCAACTGCTACAGTAACATTAACCGAGAGATTACTACAACCCTCTGAATATCAAGTAAATATGACTTTTTGCAAGCAAGATTTTCAATCTGATTGGGAAGCTGCTCAAATGGGATATTCTGCATTTGATAAAATGCCACCTAAATTTTCAGATTTCATTATTGGCCACGTAGCTGGTTTAGTAGCTGAAAAAACTGAATCTAATATTTGGGAAGGTGTTAATGCAAACGCTGGAGAATTTGATGGATTAGTAACTTTGGCTTTGGCTGATGCTGATGTAATAGATGTTGCATCTCACGCTGCTGTAACTGCTGCTAATGTAATTGATAAATTAGGTTCTATTGTTGATGCAGTACCTTCTGCACTTTACAATAAAGAAGATTTACACATTTACGTATCACAAAACATTGCAAGAGCTTATGTAAGAGCTTTAGGTGGATTTGCTACTTCTATTGGTTCAAATGGTGTTAACGCACAGGGAACACAATGGTATAACGCTGGTGGACAATTATCTTTTGATGGTGTGAAAATCTTCGTTGCTAACGGATTAGCTGATGATACTGCAATGGCTGCTCAAAAAAGTAATTTATATTTTGGTACTGGTTTACTGTCGGACTCACAAGAAGTGAAGGTTCTGGATATGTCAGATTTGGACGGTTCGCAGAATGTTAGAGTAATAATGCGTTACACAAGTGCTGTAAATTACGGTATCGGTTCTGACGTTGTTCTTTACCACGCTTAAGAAACAAAATAATAATTAGGGAGCTGAAATGCTCCCTTAATTTAAAACAATAACAATATGGCTTGCGATTTAACAGCTGGAAGAAAAGTGCCTTGTAAAGATGTTATTGGTGGTATAGTAAGAGCTTGGTTCGTTGACTTTGGAGACTTAGGAACTGTAACTAAAACTGCTGATGAAATCACCGATTTATCTGGTACATTTACTTGCTTTCAATACGATTTAAAAGGTACAAACAGTTTAGAAACTGCTATTACCTCAAGTAGAGAGAATGGCACAACATTCTTTGAAGAAACATTAACTTTAACACTACCTAAATTATCTAAAGAAGATAACAAGGAATTGAAACTTATGGCTTACGGTAGACCTCACATTGCTGTTGAGGATAGAAACGGTAACTTTTTACTATGTGGATTAGAACACGGTATGGAAGTAACTGGTGGAAGTATAGCTACAGGAACTGCTTTTGGAGACTTAAGTGGTTACTCACTAACATTAACTGGTCAAGAATTAGAGCCAGCTAATTTTATTAGTGGTGGAACTGCTGCTGACCCTTTTGCTGGAATGAGTTCTGCAACTGTAACTGTAACTGTAGGTACAAATAGTTAAAAAATACGCGATTAAATTAATTGTGTGATTCATAATATATAGTTTGATTGGAGGGGAGGGAGTGATTAACCTCCCCTTTTTTATTTTAAAATATGCAGATAAATCCAACATTAGGGGTAAAATATATTAACTTTATACCAAGAGAGGATATTTTAAATACTAAAACATATAAAATTGATATTAAATCAGAAGCACAAAATAAAATTATTTTTACAGATACTGATATGACCATTAATGAATTAGACTATTATTATCAATATACTTTTCTTGAAGATTTTCAACAACCTACAATATTAAAAGAAAATAATTACTATACTATTACAATCACCAATACAACAGATAGCACAATAATTTTTAAAGACAAGATGTATTGTTCAGACCAAACACTTTCAGACTATGAAATTTCAAACGGTGTTTATATAGAACAAAGTACAGGAGACAATCAATTTATATATTATGGATAATCTACATTTAATACAATTAGGTCAATATGAAAGGCCAACAATCACAGAAGAACGCAATAAAGATTGGGTTTCTATAGGCGATAACAATGACTATTACCAAAGTTTGATAGATGCTTATATGGATAGCACAACAAACAATGCTGTAATTAATGGTGTTGTAAATCAAATTTATGGTAAAGGATTAGATGCTACTGATTCAGCGCAAAAGCCAGACCAGTATGCACAAATGAAAAGTTTGGTAAAACCTCACGATTTAAGAAACGTTTGCCAAGATTTAAAATTATTAGGCGAAGCAGCTTTTCAAATAACTTATAATGGTAATAAAATATCAGCAATAACACACTTTCCAAGAGAAACGTTAAGAGCTGAAAAAATGAATGATAATGGTGAAGTAAAAAACTATTTTTATTCTGCTGATTGGACAAAAGTTAATAAGAATACTAAACTAAAAAAGTTTCCTGTATTTGGTAGTGGCGCACAAAATGAAATATTTATTATAAAAAGGTATGTTACTGGTTTTTACTACTATTCACCAGCAGATTATAATACTGCTTATGCTACACTTGAAAATGAAATTGCTGACTACTTAATAAATGATGCTATGTGTTCTTTTTCAGGCACAAAAATTATAAATTTTTCTAATGGTATACCTGATAGAGAAAAACAATTAGCTATCAAAAATGACATAATGTCGAAACTCACAGGTAGTTATGGTGAAAAAGTAATTGTTGCGTTTAACAATAATGCTGAAAGTAAAACAACTATTGATGATGTAAGTTTAACAGATGCTCCAGCACACTATGAATACTTAAGTGAAGAATGTAGTAGAAAAATTATGTTAACACATAGAGTTACTTCACCGTTGTTATTAGGTTTATCTTCTGCTAATGGTTTCTCAAGCAATGCTGATGAAATAGAGAACGCTTCAAGACTTTTTAATAACGTAGTAATACAACCATACCAAAACCTTTTGATTGATTGCTTAGATACAATATTAGCAGTTAATGATATTAGTTTAAATCTTTATTTTAAAACTATTGAACCACTTGAGTTTATGGATTTAGAAAATTTTGAAGGTGAAGAAGCTATTGAAGAACAAACTGGCATTAAAGAAGATGATGATGATTTTAGCACAGAGCTTGAAATAATGGCTTCTAAGAGCATTTCAGATGCAGATAGTGATTTACTATTAAATGAAGCGTTAGACACCTTAGGTGGCGAAATAATGAATAGTGAAGAGTTTGAAATTGTAGATATTAGAGATGTTAGTGATGATAATATGAGTGTTGAAGATTGGGCTGATAATATGATAGAATTAGCATCAGCTGTTAAAAGTGATACACCTATTAAGAACGACCCTAATGGTTTTTCTACATTAGATAAAAGTTATTATAAAGTTAGATACAAATACAATACAGCAAGTGCAAAAGGCAAAGGTGGTAAGAGTAGAAAGTTTTGCAAAGAAATGATGGCAAGAAGCAAAAGAGGTGTTGTTTATAGATTAGAAGATATTGATAAAGCAAGTAGACAAATGAATTTTAAAGCTGCTGAGTTACCAATGCACAAAGACCAAAAGTATGATTTGTTTAAGTTTAAAGGTGGTGTTTATTGTAGGCATAAATGGCAACAAGTATTGTATAGAATGAAAGTTGATGCTGCTTTAGAAGGTAAAAAAGGTAATAAAAATTTAAAAGATTATGATGTGGTTAAAGAAATACCAAAGAGTTATGAGGCAAAACCAAGAGGACACAAACAAGCAAAGAAAGCTCCAGTAAATATGCCAAATAAAGGACATCATCCAAATTATAAAAAGTAATAAAATAAATAAAAATGAGAACACAAAGAAGAGTATTTGAAAAATTAGCTGAAAATACAAAAGTAGAATTGAAAAGTCATAAAATAATGTTATCTACAATGGATGAAATTGAAGATGCTTTAAATAGAGGTTTTGGTCTTGAAGAATTTGTTGAAGAAGAATTAGATAAAGCTCAGTCTGCAATGACAAAAGCAAGAGATATTATAAATTTTGATATGAATGATGCTTTTGCTGAAGCTGAAGGTGGCATAGATGAAGCTGAAAAAATACTTAATGATTTAGGTGCTTCAAGCGATCAGTTAGATAGATTTAAAAATGAATTAACTCAATTAGAAAGATTAATTGAAGATTTAAAACAAAGACAAGATAGAATAGGATAATGAAGGCCTTATTTGTAACAAGACACGATATATCAGTATTTACTGCTGCTAATGGTAATATAGATAATGATAAACTATTACCATTTATAAACCAAGCACAGGATATACATATACAAAATTACTTAGGTACTGAGTTATATGTTAAAATACAAAATGAAATAACTGCTGGTACTTTAGCAAATCCTTACTTGGCTTTAGTGAACGATTATATTAAAAGTATGTTGTTACATTGGAGTATGGTAGAATACTTACCTTATGCTGGAGTTAATATTTCAAATGGTGGTATATATACTAAGAATCCTGAAAATAGCACAGCATTAAGCAAAGAACACGTAGATAGCTTAGTAGAAAGAAGTAGAACTACAGCACAGTTTTACACAAATAGATTTATAGATTATATGCAAAATAACGCAGCTGGATTAATACCTGAGTATTATAGTAATTCTCAAGAGGATATGTATCCAGATGATGTTGCAGATTTTGGAGGTTGGGTACTTTAAAAATATATTATGCCAGATAACACAATAGAATGGGGACAAGGTGCAGTAAACAACACTAACGATTGGGGTAAAGCAAAAGCTAACTCTACTAATAATTTTGGTGCTGTTTATGATGATTCGCCAAGTGGTGATACTAATATTGCTGGTGGTTCACCAGCTCCACCTGCATTAGCTCAAGTAAACAATGTTTATTCTATGGCGTTCGATGGTACAAATGATTTTATAGATGCTGGTAACGATAGTACTCTAAATATCTCTGGAGATTTAACTATTTCAGCTTGGGTTAATATTAGCACTCATAAAGACTTTAACGGTATAATTAGCAAGATTAGTAGTACTGACAGAAATTATGAAATACTTGTAAGGACTA
>WLWF01002400.1_pt1 | contig 13661 bp, 9 predicted proteins | sample 6718331 | NCBI WGS metagenome assembly WLWF01 (sample SAMN12718692, study PRJNA515312) | sponge metagenome | isolation source: marine sponge | host: Mycale hentscheli | place: New Zealand: South Island, Marlborough, Capsize Point | collected 2003-05-01
TCAAAAGCAACCCAAGTAAAGTTTGAGTCAATTAAATCTGTATACTGAATGCGAGTTGGATTTCCTGTGACTGTTGTGATGTTTGCCCAACCACCAAGACCAGGCAGTTCACCGCCACCACCTTCACCACCTTCATCTACCCGATACCATTCACCTTTGTCCCGTGCGTAAATACCCATTATTCCATTTCCTCCATAGGTGATGTAAATTCTGCATTCTTTTGACGGGGATCAAAGAGATCTCCTACCCCCGCATATTTACCCCTTCTTGCTCCTGTGTATGAGGTATCAACCCATGTTCCAGGCAAACCAATCTTGTTACAATATTCTGTAATCTTATTATCATCATCTTCTAGATGGGGGATGACGATTACTTCACGGACGATGCCGTCTTCGATGCGTGCCGCGTGAGCAGTCTTAGGTGCGGTTGTCTTAGTGCGGAGTGCGTAGGACATTGTGGGGACGGCTACACGAACGATTACGATGCCGCTGCCGCCGACTCCCCCATGTCCGTTGCGACCTGAGCCGCCCCCGCCTCCGGTGTTAGAGGTTCCATCGGTGGCTGCACCGGATGTTGCACCAGCACCGCCTCCACCTGATGCGGTTCCTGCGGTAGTTGCGCCAGAGCCACCACCGCCACCGGCTCGCTCTACCTCGCTACCCGTAATAAAACTACTCGTCCCAGAGCCGCCGTTGCCACCGACATTCCCTGCCGTGGATGCGACACCCGCTGACCCTGCACCACCACCACCACCGCCAGTCGTATTGGTGCCCGATGAGGTGATAAAGCCAGCGCCACCAGAGTTACCCTGCTTGGTGAAACCTGCTGTGCCGTTCAGAATAGACGCCGCAGAATTTCCCCCTGAGCCACCACGACCGGAGCCAGTAATCACATCTTGGTCGTTGAAGACATTGAAGCCGTCATTACCACATTTGCCGCCTGTTCCAACAACAACTCCAAGAGCCGACGGGTTTCCGTTCTTTGATATACCACCACCTGTGCTAGTCCCTTTTGCGCCCCCCGCACCAATTGTGACGGTTTGCGACCCCGCACTCAAGTAAACAGAGTCCTCAACGTAGCCACCGGCTCCAGCACCCCCCGCTCCAAAGTTACTGTTGCCGTGACCACCACCACCCCCAGCGCCGATAACAAGCGCATCCACCATTCCAGGCTCATCAACAACAAGTTGCCCAGACCCAAGGAACTCGTAAACGTCATACGCTTGACCAGGTTCCGTGCCAGGGATACTCTCGTCACCCTCAAACGATGACGTTTTTACGGGGTAGAGAGGATGATCAGCAGTAGCGTCACCGATCACAGCAGCGCCAGGAGCACTACTACCTGCATCTTCTAACTTTACCCAAACTCCACCATCATTAGCCATTTCTCGACCGACTCCTAGGCCCTGACGTCCAGCCATACCGCCAACAGGACTATCACCAATAACAAAAACTACATCCCCATCTTCTCCGCTATCAGGCAACTCATCGGTGACCCAAAATCGGGTAGCGTCATTAAACTTCTCAGCAGTTAATATTTCATTATCATTTACTGTAGGACGGTTACCACCGTATGTTACCATTATTTACCCTCCGAATTTTTCTTTTACTATTATACCACAAGTTTGTTATTCGGATATTTCTGGACTAACGAATTCTGCATTGCGTAGGTTAGGATCAAAGAGATCCCCTACCCCCGCATATTTGCCTCGTCGGGAGCCTGTGTATGATGTATCCACCCATGTTCCTGGTAGTCCGATACGGTTGCAGTATTCGGTGATCTTCTGATCGTCTTCGTCCAAGTGTGGGATGACGATTACTTGTCTCACTACCCCGTTTTCTACACGAGCAGCGTGTGCTGTCTTGGGTGCGGTTGTGTTACTGCGTGTGTTGAATGATGGACTGTCCACTTTCACACGGACAATTACGATGCCGCTACCGCCTTTGGCTGCGCCATTTAGGTATCCACCACCGCCTCCACCGCCAGTATTCTGGCGGCCTTCGACGGCCTGGCCGCCGCTGACGCCACCTTTCCCACCGCCGCCTTGCCCACCGTCGGCTCCGGTTCCCGATGCTGCTCCACCGCCACCACCGCACAGCCACTTGTTTCCCGTTGATCCGATGAACGATTTGGCGTTGTAACCGTTGCCGCCCTTGCCAGCAACACTTCCAGGTGCATCTTCTCCTGCTAGTTTTGCGCCACCGCCGCCAGCGGAAGCGCCAGTATTAGCCGTCCCTCCAGGTTTACCCAGGCCCTCAATGCCTGACCCACCTTGCCTGCCTGCGGCGGCATCTGATCCCGATCCACCGCCACCAGATGCGCCGTTAGATCCAACAGCACTTCTCGCAGACCCACCGCCGCCACCAATCCCGTACAGGTTCCCTAGGCGGCTGTAATCACCCGTCAATCCAGGCATCGTCAACGACGCAACTGCACCACCAGCACCGACGACGACCGTCAAATCATTTTCCACATACTCGTTTGGCAGCAGCAAGTAGGAGCCTGCACCGCCACCGCCTCCTGCGGGGTTGTTGCCCGATGACCCTGACCCGCCACCAGATACGACTAGGGCGTCCAAAACGCCAGGGGCATTCACACTCAACTCGCCAGACCCCGTGAACTGGTAAACGTCATACGCCTGACCAAGGTCACCATTAGAGCCGTCACCCGTGAACGATGACTCCGTGACAGAGCCAGTAGCGCCACCAATAACAGCAGCACCAGGAGCGCCTCCACCAGCATACTCAGGGAATACCTTTACCCAAACTCCTGCGTCACTCATTGATCCTCATCCTCCGTTATCAAACCTCTTGCTTGGTTTCTTGATTCCTCTTCTTCTTGTTGAGATGCTTGGAATGCCGCTACTTCTTCTGCGGTTATTTCCCGTGCGAGTTCAGTTGATTCAGTTGTGTTTTCTAAGGGTAGTCTCACTATTACGGTTCCGTTTTGACCAAACTTGTATCCACCGCCAGTAATAAATACCATGCCACCTTCACCAGGCCATCCACGAGCAGCGTAACTTGCGTCGTAGTACCCACCAGCCCCATAGGTGACTGGATCTTCTTCTGGTCCTTTTTCCCAATTAAGAGTTGTGCCAGGACCCCAGCCGGTCATGTCGGAGAAATTAATTCCTAACGCTGGACCGGAACTACCGCCGCCCCAGCCTGTGCCTAACGCCGACGATCCGTAGAAGCCACTTCCCGACCATCCTGGAACACGATAGTTGCCGCCACCAATACCTATTGGCCCGACAGAAGATCCCCCACCTGGGGTATCGGATTTACCCGACCCCGTACCTACGTCGATTACCTGTCGTTCTTCACCCATTAAATAAATCACTGATGCAATGACACCACCGCCGCCGCCGCTGCCACCGCCGTCGTTGTATCCATTGAATCCAGCACCACCGGCACCACAAATAATAACTTGAACAAGCCCATCATCGGCAAGAGTAATAGATCCCATTTCTTTAGATCTACCGTCGGAACCTACTACTGGTGGAACGTCTGTTGTCCAAGTCCAACTCTTCCAAGAAAGTCCTTCCTCATCAACATACTCGTGGGTATCTGAAAAACCTTCAACATTTGAAAGAGTCGCCCAGCCACCAACACCAGGCAACTCGCCAACGCCACCATCACCTTGACCTACAGGAACCCATGTCCCATTGTCTTTTGCGTAAATGCTCATTTTGTTAGTTTCTCCAGGTCTTGTTGTAGTTTATTTACTTTATCAAGGATTTTCTGTTGTGCCGCTGGAATTTCGGGGGCAGGGGGAGAAACAAACTCCCCATTCTCATAAGAATAACCCTCTGTAACATTAGCGTCACAAGGAATAAGATCTGTTTGTGGTAGTGGTGTTGTTGTTCCATTACCGTAGTGATGTTCTGTGTAGGTTTCTGTGACTACCCCGTTTTCTACGACAGCAAAATGGTTTGAGCGAGTTACCCAACTACCTGAGGGCACCTTTTCGGCTTGCGCTGCGGGGACACGGATGACGACTGCGCCGTCTGAGCCGTTTGGCCCTGCGCTACCTGGCTCGCCGTTGTTGGCGTTGGTTCCGTTGTAGCCTTTCCCGTACTCCACCTCGGGTCCGGTTATGGATGACTTCACACCCTGTAACGAGTCAACAAGGGCTTCACCTGCTGCGCCCCATGCGTAGTTGGCAGTCCACGTTCCGGCGTAGTTTTCTCCACTTTGCGCTACCGCTATCAAGGCATGTGAGTCGGTTTCCGTGATGGCAGATCGACTTGTATTGGTTGCTGAAATGCCAGGGGGAGCGCCAAGCACGCCGACCGTCACGGTATTTGATTGTGACACGCTAATCAGTCCTGCATTGACCCGTCCACCGTAGGCTGGGTTAGTGCTGTAATGAATCCCGCCGCCGACGAGTAGTGCATCCACTAGCCCACCAGCCTGCGTCGTCAAGGTGTGTGTCTTGGAAGTGTCAGTCCACTCAAACGCCACCCATTCAGGGTTGGCAGGATCGGGGTAGGCGTAACGCTTAGGAGAACCACTTACATCAGTAATCTCTGCCCATCCACCAAGTCCAGGTAGTTCAGCAGAACCTCCACCACCTAATTCCTCTTCTTTCAAAACGAATACAACATCCCCATCTTTGCCTTCACTATCAGAAGGCACATCATCTGCTACCCAAAATTGTGTTGCTTCCTTGAACAAAGCAGCAGTTAAAACATCATCATCCTTAAAATCGTTTGGCCTTGGGCCACCACTTAATGTTGTCATAGTACGATCACCACATCTCCAATGTCGCCTTCGTCATCTCCTGGGACTGCCCCGACAATTTTGATCTTACCTGCTTCATTGATATGCTCTGCTAAAACAGCCATTGGACCCATTTCTTCGTTAGTATCAATGTCAATATCACCAGGGGCATGTGGCTTAAAGTAGATGGACTTATCATCCATAGTAGTCTTCACTTCCTAGTAGAGATTCTTTCAAGACAAATGGTTTCATAGATGGGAATACAAGTTCTGTGCCGATGTATGCCTCTACTACCTTTTTGTCTCCCAGGAAGATTTCTTTTGTATCTGCGTTGCTCCCTAGGTTAATGGAGCCTGCCATTTAACCCACCACCAGATACATTGTGGTTGGGTTTGGAGTTAGTAGTGCCTCATACTCTGTCTTTGTGAGAGCAACGATAGCGGTGCAAGACATTCCAGATGCTTCCTTAGGACCGATGCTTACCTTAGCATCAACTGCATCAGCATTGTTATTGATTGCTTCTGCATGACCCACTACCGCCTTTTCTAGGGCGTATGCATCTGCGTAGGTGCGAGTTTCACCATTGGGGACAACACCCTTGGGATACATAAGATCATCTTGTGCATCAACGTATGACGTTGGTGCGTATTCTGACGCATCAAATTCTGACTGAACAATAACACCTGCTAAGTCATCAGCAACAAATTGTCCATTTCCAGAAATAGAATCAACTGCGAGTTGCCTTCCATTAACAAATGTAATCTTGTAAAGTCCAACAGAAGAGGATGTTGATAGTGTTAGCATATCTCCTGCCTTTACGTTGCTGAAATCATGGTTTACATTGTTAGCGTCTGGGTCGGAGAAGTCCAATGTTGTAACAGCCATTGGGCTATCGTCATTGACCAATACCGATCCAGCACCAGCAGAAAGAATATCTGTAGCAATCTTATATTTAGCATTCACAACTGCATTCTCAAGAGCATCTAACTTGTTTCCTAGTGACTGATTTGCTGTCTCTAGTGAAGAAATCTTACCATCTTGCTCTGTGTTCTTGTCTGCGTTTGCCTTGATGTCTGTGTTTTGTGTAACTTGCTCTGACTTGATAGCAACAAGGTCATCTTCATTTGTCTTTACCCGTGCTTTTAGAGCAGCATCGTCATAAGGATCAATTGCCTGTAGAGCAGCAATGTCGCCTTCATTTGTCGATACCCGTCCTTCTAGGGTACCAAGATCGGTGTTTGTGGCGTAGTCGCCTACAGGTTGGTATTCCCCTGTGTGATCGTGTGTTGTGTCTTGTGGTGCGTGGGTGTGACCATCATCTGATTTACCAGCCAAACCATCAGACAATTCTGTCTTTGTGGCGTAGTCGCCTTTTGCCTGATACTCGTTGTCGTGGTTGTGAGTCAAATCAATAGCAGCAATAGCATCTGTGTTTGCTTGAATAGCATCATCTTGTGTGCCCTGCTCTGTCTGTAGAGCAGAAATGTCGCTTGTGTTTTGAGCAACGTCAGCCTCTAAAGAAGTAGCGTCATAAACCTTGCCGTCTGTGTAAGCATTGGCGGCAGTTAGAGTTGCTGTATCACCATCTGAAACCTCAGTCTTTGTAGCAAGGTCAGAAACATCAGGAACAGTAATTGCTGCAACTTCTTGATCTGTGTAAGCATTAGCAGATGATAGAGTTGCTGCATCGGCTGCTGCAAAGTCAGAACGCAGTTGTGTGTCGTCATATCCACTAGACTGAATATTATCAATTTGATCCTGTAATGTTGTGTCTCCTGCTACCCTTGCTGTTTCCTCATCAGAGATAAGGCCACGCAACGCTGAGTCGTCGTAGCCAGAACTATTAATTGTGGTAATAGCATCTGCGTTTGTCTTGATAGCATCTTCCATTGCCTTAGCGTCTGAATAGGTAGTTGCACCCTTATCAAACTTCTTACCAATCTCTGTTGCATTGGTTGCGATGTCTGTTGCGTTATCTGCAATGTCTGTTGCATTTTTCTTAATGTCTGTTTCCATTACCCCCGCATCTGCGTAGGTGGTTGCACCCTTGTCTAGTTTATCAGCAATCGCTGCTGCGTTGGTTGCGATGTCTGCTGCGTTGGTTGCGATGTCTGCCTTTACTCCTGAATCGTCATAACCGCTACCGCTGGATAGTGCATCAACAGCGTTTCCTAGTGCTGTAGCATCAGCGTAATTGAGTGGGCCTGTGCCCTTGTCAAACTTATCTGAGGTATCAACAGAAATTGTATCTGCATAATCCTTTGCGTCTTGTAGTGTTTGAGCGTCGCCTGCTGCACGATCTGATGCTTCCGTTGATAGTTCAGCCTTTGTTGCATAATCTAAATCGTGATCGTGATCTACATGTGCCTTGGTTGTTTCTAGTGTAGTAACGGCAGACTCAATTGCTTCTGCGTTTGCATAGTTGGTGTTACCCCGATCCAACTTAGAGGTAACATCAAGATTAACAGTTGCATCTCCACCCGTAAGTTCTTCAATAACCTGATCAATCTTGGTGTCTAGGTTACCAATGCTTGTTTTGTTGTTATCAATTGCATTTTCCATTGATAGAGCGGTTGTGTAGGCTACTGGTCCTGCTCCACCTTGAACATCCTTATCAAACTTTTTAGCAATGTCTGTTGTGTTCTGAGCAATGTCTGATGCGTTATCAGCAATGTCTGATGCGTTCTGAGCAATGTCTGCTTCAATTTGTGAGGTATCAACACTAATGTTATCAATGTCTCCACCTAGACCAACAACAAGTTTGCCAATGTCTGACTTGTTTGAATCAATAGCGTCTTCCATGTCCTTGGCGTTTGTAAGGTTTGAGGGAGCAGCGCCTACTGCATCTTTAGCATCAAACTTGTCGCCTAGGGATGGGTTTGTTCCATTGGGGTCAACAATAATAGTAATGTCTCCATTAGCATCAACCTCAAGTTGAAGACCTAGAGCAAGAGCAAGTTCTTTTACTGCTTCCTCGTTTTCTTCAATGTACTTCACAAAGAGAGCGTTAGCACCAGCCTGAGTTAGGTTGGGATCGTTAGCAGCGGGGTCATCTAGAATACCGAATGGGTTCAGATTTGATGTAAGGAGAATGTGATTGCTATCTACATATGACCAACCGTAGTCTGTACCGTCAGTAGCAAGCACCTTGCCTGCGTGACCTGTAGTTTCAGGGACGTTGTTTCCAAAGTCTGCACCTAGTTCAAGATCGCCTGTGTTTCCATCTACGTCGATATCAAGTGCGTGATAAAGATCAACAATTGCCTTGTTAGCATTGCTGTGCTGTTCGTGGTGATCATTCATCCGTGCGTCTGGCTGAATGTCTGTAATTAATCCTAGTTCTTGTTCGGTTGCTGCCCGATTTTTCCGCTTTGCCATATTTAGTCTCCTTGTGGTTCTACCACGTTGTAATGAAACTATTATACCACACTTTTAGACTAGGGAATCTGCACCAACAGCGATTTTCTTACCACTCATGGAGTATTCATCGCTACCCATTTTATCAATCTCAGCAAAGTTGTATTCGCCCTTACAGGTTACCTCTGTGGTGTAGTAGTGTGGGCGACCCCATTCACGACCTTCACCATCGGTATCTCCTTCGGCTACCCCGCAAACATCGGGGCCAATGCCATTTCCTGTCCAACTGGGGACATCGGTCATATTCCAGGTGCTCTGAGATCCACCCGCAAAGACAATGCCACTCATATCCTGGTTGTAGGAAGTGCCTTTAAAGGAATTTTTAGCATCGTCCCTTCGTAGAGCAGACCAATTCCATCCATTAAGATTTTGATTGAAGTTTGTGCAACCCTCAAACATACCATTCATCTTATTTGGTGTGGCGTTCCACGTTCCAATTGGTTGGTTGAAGTTTGGAATGTTAGCAAACATTCTGTTGAATTCTGAAACTCTGGAAACGTCCCAACCGACTACAGAATCCTTGAAGTTTGTAGCACCCTCAAGCATACTCCAAACATAAACGATGTTGGATGGCTTGAAACTTCCCAATGTCTCAATGTTTGAATCCTTAAGGAAGTAGTTGTAATTTGAATTCTGTGCATTGGGGACTGCTGTCTTGGAGTTTAGTCCTGAGCAACGAGTACCCGCAAATTCTTGGAGTAGTTTGGAGAATGATGAAACAGCGTTGTATTCATCAACAACAGAGTTGTATCCAAACTGAGTAATGTCTTCAATGAAGTCCATTGACTTACCATTGTTACCCCAGTCAAGGATGGCGTAAATCTCTTGCCCCTTCATTTCAATGGGGTTGATTGATTCGTATGCCCCGTTTTGGTAGACAAACTGATCAACAGCATTTTCACCATCAATGTCTACATAGAATAGACCATCGGCACGCTCCTTGAATGCGGGTAAATAAACAGTCTTTGATGATCCATCATTGATAAGTCGAATCTTGTTGAATTCCTTATCCTCAAAGTCTTCACGCTTTGCTGGTCGGCAGGGAATGTTTTCCCAGTTTGGACGACCCCAAGTGGAATCTCCTGCGGGAGTGCCGCAAGCATCAGCATCGCTGTCTCCAACCCATGAGGTTAGAGGTGCACCATTATGAATATCAAAGTCTGTTGGTTCGGCAAGATCCTTTACATTCCATAGGGTAAGGTCTTGGTTGAAACCTACAGCACTAGCAAACATCTTGTCCATGTTTCTAACCTTATTTACATCCCATGCCCCGATGTCTTGGTTAAACTTTGCCTTGAAGAACATACGATCCATGCTTGTTGCTTCGCCAGTATCCCATTCAGTTACATCCATACGGACATCAGCATTAAAGAATGTGTGGTCCATGTTGGTAACGCTACCTGTTGAAAGTGCAAGGGTAGTGTCTAGGACTGTGTTAGCAAACAAACCCTCGTAAGAGCGTAGGTTAGAAAGATCTAGGTTATCTAGTGCCTCAGACTTGAATGGGGTACCAGGAGTACCCATACGGTTGAAGGCTGCTAGTGGGGAAGCAATCTGATTTTGTACCCGAGTTTCATGGTTGTAACCAAACTGCTGGACATCCTTGATCCATCCAAGATCCCATCCCTGACTGTTGTCCCAGTCAAAGATTGCTGAGATAACCTTTGGACGGCGACCCTCAACCTTGATGTTGTAAAGTGCTGTGCGTGAGGCTCCTGGGAAGGTATCAACACGAGCGTCCTCTATCTCAACAAGGGTGTGATCAACACGGACTCCATCAAAATCAAGGTAGATGAGTGAAGACTTTCCATCAGCAGTAGAGATGGGAAGGAAGATATCGTTTAGGTTATCCTTTACATCAAAGATGTGTAGATCCTCAACGTAGTATTCGTGAGTGTCTGTGATGAAGATTGGCATACCCTCGCAGTTTCCGTCGCAATCTCCACCTGCCGTTTCCCACTTGGGATGACCCCAATCAGCCATACCTGCTGGGCGGCAGCAACCATCCTGTCCTCCTGTTCCAGCGAATGTTCCGAAACCCTGTGCATTGTTTGCAGTTAGGTTACTAACATTCCATCCAGAAAGATCTTGATTAAATGCAGTAGCATTTCCAAATGCATAATCTGCTTGTGTTACATTCTTTGTGTCCCAACGAGACAAATCTTGGTTAAAACTTTCAGAATTTCGGAACAAGTCTTCAATTGATTCTGCGTTGGAAACATCCCATGAGCGAGTCTGAGGGTCATTAAACTTTGTAGCCCTAAAGAACATTCCTCGCATATCTTCAATATTTGAAGTTACAAGGCGAGCAATTTTTTCTGTTGTAATTCCAGAAAAAGCATACTTTCCTTCTGTAACCTGATTGGGTGATCCTGTAGCGGAGTTTTTGCCAAACTGAACAAACTCTCCAACCCAGGCAAGACGGTCATATTTGTTATTGTTATCAAAGTCGTTGTCCCAATCAAAGATTGCACGGATGTCTTGTCCTGCTGCCTTTGCTATTACGGCTCCTTGAGCAATGCGACTGATCTCAACAGGGATACCGTCAACCTCTAGGAAACTAACACCATTTTTGGCGGGTAGAACAATGTCTTTACCACTATTGTTAGCAACGAGAATGTGGAAGTCGGTATCTTGCTCTGTGCAATTCTTGCGACAAGCGGTACCGTCCAATCCCCAGACAGGGCGACCCCACTCTGGGTTTTCTCCACCACGGCAGCAACCGTCAGCAACCTGACTTGTTCCAATCCATGAATTCTCATCAAAGTCTTGTGGTTTGCGATCAATGAGTTTTACATCCCAAGTGGTAAGATCTTGAGTAAATGCAATAGCATTGTTAAACATCTTAGTCATACGATTGACCTTAGAAACATTCCATCCCGTAATGTCTGCGTTGAAGTTGTTTGCACCATCAAACATTTGATTCATGTTGTTGATTCCTGATGTGTTCCAATCTTCAATTCCTGCCCCGACAAAATTACGAGCAGAGAAGAACATACGCTCCATGCTTCTAAGGTTAGAAATATCTAGATTAGCAGGAATGTTTGCTCCACCATAGTTGAAGAATGCATTTGTTCCATCAGCAACTTGACGACGCTGCCTTGTCTTAGAGTTTAGGCCGATTTGCTGAATGTCTTCCATCCAGTCAAGAAGTGTTAGTGAGTCTGAGTTATCCCAGTCAAAGATAGCACGAATGGTTTGTCCTTGTGCTGTACCCGCAGATGTTCCCTTAACACGAGCGGTAATGCGAGAAACAAAGTTAACACCAGCAGGAATGTTCTCTGGCTCAAGTTGAATGACCTCATCTACATTTTTAATACGGGCAGGAGCACCATCAACCTCCAACCAAACAACGTCTGTTGCTGTGGGAAGCATCATGTAGTTTCCGCTATTGTTTGCCTTGATAATGTGAGCATCAAGTTCGTAGTATTGCTTGCCGTTAGAATCTGTAAAGATAACCTCACCTGGGTTAGGACCGATGTTGAATAGTGCATCTACTTCGGTTACACGACCTGTTCGCTCAACCAAACCTACGAATGTAACGCTTTGTTCGCCCTCCACCGTGTAGGGCACCTGTGATAAAAAAACTTCGCTCTCCTTTGGTTTTAGGTTAGCGGATTGACTTCCTGTACGCTCAACATACCAACCATCAGAAGTTACCTTAAGAGTTTCTTCCTTTGATGTATTAGTAACAAGAATGGGAACAGAGATCTGGTTGTTTTCCCAATCAGCAAACTGAACCTGTGCCTCAAGACCAATTGGTGTACGAACAACCTTTAGTGCATAGGTTGACTTCAATCCAAACTGATCTTCACCGTAGAAGTTAATAACACCCTCAAAATCTAGTGGAATTTGAAAGTTAAACTCTTCTCCTACCTTTGTATTTTGAGCAATGTCGCCATTAAAGTCATTTGTGATTGTAGTGCGAGAAGAAGCATTCTTTGATGTTGCATAGTAGGTAACGGTTACCTCATCAAACTCATCTAGAGAAGCGGTCAAAGAAACAAAGTCCTTAATGTGATCATCTATTCCAAGTACAATCTGTCCTTCTTGATACATATCACGAATAAGTTGTAGTGTTGATGGTTTATAAACCTTTACCCCGCCTACCCCAATATACATTGGGTTAGCAGGAGTGACGGCAGCGTTACGATCTGCTCGCATTTTTCTGAGGGTAGCGACAAGGTTTGTCTCACTTAGTTTGTAGCATCCATTAAACATACCCCTTGCATCTACGATGTCTGAGAAATCCCAATGAGCAAGAGATGAGTTAAAGTTAATGCATCCAGCAAAAGCAGAGTCTAAACTATCACCATCAAGTTCTGGTGCTGTTTTTTCATCCATTGTTCGCAAGTTGCTACATCCAGCAAAAGGAGCGGTATGGTGAAATTCATCACCTGCAATTGAAATATCATTGAGTTTAACAGTAACGCCCTTCCAAGAGCGAACCTCAGTTAGACCCTTGCGGTCCCAGTCAAACTTGTCTGCATCCCAATAAATCTCTTCGCTTTCGTTTAGTTCTTTATTGACTGTATCAACAACAGCAACGTCAATAACATTATTGTCTGCGAGATCTTGAATAGCATCTGGATCTCCAGAAACTTCAACTACTGAATGAATTTCTGTTTCATCACCTGAAAAACCTTTTTTGGTAGCGGCAAAAGATAGTTGTGACTCTGCCTGCTCTTCATTATCAGAATAAAGGGGTAGTCGTCGCCATTCAGTTTGTCCACCATCCCAAGCAGTAATTAACTCATCATAATCAATTGCTTCATCATAAGAGGCATCAGGAACGTAAGCAAAATTGTCTGCCAAAAACTCTTCTAGCAACCTTTCCTCTTCTAGTTGCTTTTCTGTTTTTTCGTAATACTTGCTCACGAACAATTCCTCCAAAGTTTATTTCCTTTATTATACCATATTAATAGTCGCTAGGATCAACGTCTTTTGGTTCTTGGTCTTTATCTAGTTCCTTTTTGACTGCCGTTGCTCCTAGAGAGCCTGCGACCATAGCACCCAAAAGTGCAAAGGCGGCAGAGGCAATTCCTGGCTCCATACCCTCACCTGTTGTTAGAGCACGAGCGAACGCACCTAAGGTGAGAAGAACAAGAACTGTGCCTACGATAGCGAGAGAAAGCCACTTAAGATCAAGAAATGGATTCGTGTTTTTCATTCATTACAACTCCTCGTCAGGAACACTCTTGTCGATGTTAAAGATCTTACGATGTGCCTTTGGCCCATACTTCGACTTGTCTTCCATGTTAGTGTCTGCGTTAAAGTTTTCCATTGCTTTCTTTGGATACCCGACTTCACCCTTAACAGGTGTGCCTTTATAATGTCCTAGATCTGCTAGGCGACTAGCAAGTCTCCAAGTAGCAGGATTCTTGAGTGTGGGATCGGCCTCTGCGTTGTAGATTCCTTCGATGGCTGGAATCTTGCCGTCCCATAGTCCCGCATACTCGTCAAACTTCTTCTGCACCATTTTGTTAGATGCCTTGATATCTACCTTGCGAGTTGGAGCGTAGT
>WLWF01002406.1_pt1 | contig 13624 bp, 17 predicted proteins | sample 6718331 | NCBI WGS metagenome assembly WLWF01 (sample SAMN12718692, study PRJNA515312) | sponge metagenome | isolation source: marine sponge | host: Mycale hentscheli | place: New Zealand: South Island, Marlborough, Capsize Point | collected 2003-05-01
TCTTTTAGTATAACGGCTGCGGCACCAGACACTTTACCATAGGACGTTACTATTGTGACAGAGGCTGGACTGGCTAATGTAAACTGGTAGAATGTTGTCCATGTTTTCTGGTTATTGGGGTCCTTAGGCTCATCATACTTATAGCTTTCTATAGTCCCATCAACCGTTACCTGAACTTGGTGGGTCTGGGAGGTAGCTCCTCCGGTTACTACGGCCATAGTATCAAGTCTGTATGATCCAGCAGGTAGCACGGGTGTGACGACTGTATGGTATGGTACGACCCCAATTACGGTAGTGGACTCATCCCCCACCTTAGATTGGTAGTCGTACTCTGATCCAAAGACATTTCCCCCACTATCCTGCTTATCATCAATTAGCTCATTTATTTGAGCTGCTGTGACAGTAAGATCCAGCACCACGGTGTCTAAGTGGGCCGTCTGTGCAGTATCCTGAACACCCCTAACTGCTGTCATGTTCTGCCCAGATACGGCTGTAACTTCTATTATTTCATTCTCAATACTTAGGTATACCGGTAGTATAAAGGCGATGGGAGTCAGGCTACCAGTCACCGGTATGGTAGTTGCTGTAGATGTGATATCCCCATCCAATGCAACTTGAAAATTGTTTGCTGCTTTATGATATGCCATTATGTTATCCTAACAGTATTATTTTTCCAGTAACAGGGGCGGTAAAAGTAAATGTGCATGAATTAAAATCCAATGAATCTACTCGTGTATATGATCCTGGATCAATTCTCTCTGGAGTCCCTGAGATCACTATACCTGTACCGAATTTCCTTGTATTATATTTATTTGTATTATATTTAACATCATCATAAGATATTAATAGGGATACCACGGCTTCTACGGGTACCACGCCAAAATTGTGGTCAACGGAGACACTGATGACATTGCTGACATCAGTCTCGTACCGTCGGGCATCAAGCCCAGGAGGGCCTTGCGGCCCCTCTGGTCCTGGGTTACCTACACTCTTGGCCTCTATGATAGCGTCTTTAACATCTAAGGCGGTGAAGCCTGGATCTTCAAAAGGAATGTTTACGGGAATTAACTCGTACTCCTCTTCCCATTCCAGCTCTACCCCGTTCTTTTCTGCTATTTTAACTTTTACATATTCAGCCATTTTGTGTTCCTTATGGACTGTTTCGCTTCAAGAAGCTTACTTCGATGTGAAGATCAGTTGCATTCTTTGCATAACCTGTTCTCCAAACATACGCACCTGATCCCGGAGGAATGGTCGTAGTGTGTGTGGCTCCATCCCAAAAGTAGGTGTCACCTGGGGTTGCACCAACTAGAACGCCAGTTATGACGTTATCGTTAGCTAGGGCAGTAAAGGAAGCAGCAGAGGCAACGGTAGCGTCTGCAATTCCTATTCCACCTTGTCCTGAACTAGTAGTCAAGACGTCAGCTGTGTCAACACCACTGATGTATACAAGGTCACCCTTAGTAATACCAGAAGTGTCAGCCAAGTAACTAACACCCTTACCAGTAGAGGCAGCAGCTATTTCAGCCAATGCACCTTCTACGTTGATAGCAGTGAAGTTTCCAGCAGCATCTTCGATACCTACAAGGCTTGCACCCTCACTGGCTGTGGTACTATCTAGTTGTCCTAGAGGTATCGCATCAGTAGAGGCTACAGCATCAGCAAGGTTGGTTAGCTTAAAGCCACCCATGGACTGGTCACTTGAAAACGCCCGAGTACCATCAACTAGGATGTACTGGGTGTGATCATCATCACCGAGTCCCGCCAAGCTACCGTGATCAATGACAGAGGCATCAATCATGGAGTTGCTTACCTTACCAGCAGCATCTAGTACTATTGGCTTTCCAGCATCGCCAACACCAGCACTGGTATTGACAAAATCAGCTTCTTCATAAGCTCCAGCGCTCTCAACGTAAAAACCTTCGGTATCTACGTATACAAACTTCTTACTCATAAATTACTCTCCTTCGTGTATAATTTCTATTTCTCCGGTATATGGATCATAAGCAAACCGCATACCGGCTTCTAAGCCAAGGCGTTCACACACCTTGTTGTTGTAGTCAGAATGACTCTGACGGTGGTTCTTGATGTCATTGGTTTTATCACCAATAGCCCTTGTTACAATCTGGATTTTTAGTTTGATAGACTCCTGTGATGATTGATGTAATTGCTGCTCCAGTTGTTTTAATTGTAATTCTAGGTGTAGTTTTTGTAATTTCCAAGAAGCTTCTTCGTACTGACGAATCTCTACTTCTGATAATCTTGGGGTCTCTTCTGACATTCATTTCTCCTGGTTATGGGGTTTGTTTAACTTTTCTCATTTCAATGTTTACAGCAACAGAGGTGGGTGATATGGCGTTGCCTAGCACCTGTAGGTCCCCTGTAGCTGGCTTGGTAGTGGTTAGTCCACCTGTGGGGCTTACCCAAACAGGCTTGCCTCTAACGAGACCTGAAGTTATATCGGTCAGTATTCCCATGGTAGCCACCGAGCATATCACGGGGGAGGGCTTGGATACAACCAGGCCAACAACTAGGCTACCACCATATGAATTATTGGGTAGCGAGTCTACCTTGCCATCCACTATGGTGCTGAATATAACTGGGTCGCCAACAACTGTTGAAACATCGCACTCAGCCTCAAAGGAGACTATTACTGCCTGGTCCAGACATGCTTCTAATACGATAGTCATCAGTCATCTAGCTCCACTATAATCTTACCGTCCTCATCAACAACAGCAATTGGACCAGCTTCCACCCACTTACAGGCTACTGGATCATAGTAGAAATTTGTATTACCTAAAGCATTTGTATTACTAGTTGGTATGCTCTCAATGGCCAATATGGCCTTCTCGCAGGCTATCTTCTGAATGTGTGTGTCAGACACTACCCACTCTAAGTTCCCGGAAAATGGATTAAATTTGTATGCCATGCTATCCCCCTGGCCTGGTCCAGGTCTTCTCTGCCGTAAGCAGTAGAACCTTGGAGTCATCAGTGTATGTCAGAGAGATAGTTGCCATTAGTTGGAACACCTGAGTCTCAGCATCGTATGTAGAGAATGCATAGGTCTCGGTGATAGTGTCAGGGTATGCAACATCTACTCTGTCATAGAATGGTGGCATCATTCCCTGGTATACCCGTTGGTTATACCTATCATAGGTTTTGTTGTCGCTCATTACTATTTCCGTATTACAGTTTTATTATTTCCGACTATCCATAAACTTCTTAACTTTACTCTTATTAAGTCCCAAGTCTACTTCTTTCTTAGGCTTCTTCTTCTTATCTTTATCCTTCTTGAATGCATCCGGAGTCAGCATGTCAAGTAGTCCAGTGAACTTCTCGGATGCTGCCTTGTTACGCTTATTCTTAGCGTCCCTGATTTTTTTCTCGGCTAGTTCTTTTTGCCGCTTAGTTGCGCCCATAATAGCTCTCACTTTCTATGTTGCTGTTGTTGTTGACATATAAAATAAATTAATTTAATAGTTGACAGATAGGGAATAATGTGCTAAAATATCTATATATATATAATATTTTAGCATACTTCTCTTATTCTGTCAAGTCTTTTTTTATTTATTTTTGTCTTTCATATGTTTCTTTCTGTACTGCTCATCATCTTGCATCAGCCCGAAGTGTAGTGCCCCAATTGCCTTGGGACCCTGTTCAGCAGCTGTGGCAAACTCCTCAGCATACTTACCTAGCTGGCTTGCCTTTGTAAGTCCAGCAGCTAGTAGTGCTGGCTTATATTTACTGAATACATGCTCAGCTATCAAACCGCCCGCTACTGCTGTATTACCGGTTATAGTACTAGTTACTATACCCATCTTCCTTAGGCCACTCATTCCTGCGTTAGCGATGCCTGAGGATGCATTCTCGGCCATCTTACCTACTTCATACTTCTTATTCAGTTCCCGTAGCTTATTTAGCTCACGCTCCCCTAGAGAACCCTCTATGGCGTCTGTAAGACCCTTGTAGATCTGCTTACCAGCTTCCTTACTAGATGACTTACTCTGGAAATCGCTGACCTGGCTACCTATCTCAGACTTTATCTTTCGGAGGTCTGAAAGCTTCATGAATTCACCAGCTTCCTCAAACAAGTCCACCTGGGCATTTACCTTCTTTATAACCTTCTCACGTAGCTCAGTATATGCTGGCGTATCTAATGTATCCAACAAAGCATCTTGTACTTTCTGAGTAGATACACTCTTACCACCCATTAACTGGTCGATTTCCTTACCAGCCCTCTCAAACAGATCCTTGGACTTCTTAGCCACCGATGCTGCTGTATCTCCAGCCTGCACAACTCCATCCTGAATTAGTCTGTTACCAAGCTCACCTGGCTTAACACTACCATCAGCTTCCATCCTAGAGAGCTTATCTCTGAGACTCTTAGTTGAGGTAAGACCAGCTGCGGCTTCTGCCTGCTTACCAGCCTTCGTTACCATCTTCTCTTGGATTCCCTTGACCTTGTCCAAAATCTTGCTAGTTACTCCTAGCTTATTCATAGCCTTACCAGCTGATCCTAGGGCACCCTCAATGGCTAATGTACCCCCAGCCTTAGCACCAGATATGTCTTCACCACCAATGAACTTCCTAGATGCCATATCGGCTCCTGAGAGTCCTAATTGAGGTAATACAGCAGCTGGGGCAGCAGCAAAGCCACCTATGGTACCAGCTAATTTTCCGACATCCCTAACCCTGCCACCTTTGGCTACTAGTTTGTCATACTGTTCGTCAGTCATTCCACCTTTGCGACCACTGACTAACTCAGTCTTAGCTAGTTTATCAACTAGTGGTCCTACAACTGGTAGACCACTACCTATTCCAGCAAAGAATTGTCCTACACCCTCAACAGCATCCATAGCTGGTGAGTCATTCACCTCTACTGCATTATCTCCGGGAGCTGATGCTTCTGGTGCGTCTTCCCAACCTTCATCAGAGTCAGCTTTTACTCGTGCAGCCTCTGCATTCTTAAGTTCAGATTCTTCAGTTATATCTTCCCATTCAGACATATTACTTCCTCTTTTTTTGTATACTATCTGATCCTACTATCCTTCTGTAGTCATAGGTATCATCTGACCATACTTCGTAGCCACCTTTTGTTGCTACTCCTGGACTTGTTGATGCTTCAGCGGGTTGTTCAGGAGCATCCTCCTTAATTCCGGCTTCTTTCATCTCTTTTATAGAAGGTGTACTACCATCTTGGAACTTGGAAATGTCCCTTCCAGTACTCTCTAGGGCCTTTATCTTCTCTTCTCTCATAGCTGCTAGCAACGTATTGAACGCTTCCATCTTCTGAACAAATACAGCATCGTCATCGCTCATATTAGGTATGCCTTCTTGAAGCCTCTTAGCTTCCTGCTCGGACACGGCAGCACCGGATATGGACTTGATATAGTTAGCTAATGTATGCGTAGTCATAGTCTTTAGCTTGGTTCTTTCCTCGGAAGGAATATCACCAGATATCCACTTACCAGCAAAGGAGGTCAGGGCATTAGTGACGGCCCCGGTGTTGACCTTGTCCTTTAGCTTAGCGATTTTTTCCATATGTTCTTTAATGGTATCAAGATCTGACATCTTGCCAGCAAAGACTTCTGACGGCCTATCCATTCTAGTCCTTGATTGGTCTAGACTTTCATCCTTTCTTATAAGGGACTTATCAAGTCTCTCACTCATGGCTGCTTGTCTGTCAGCATTCAGCTTGTCATAACCAGCCATTCTTTCACGCTCTTTTTGTATATTCAAGCGATCCTTGCCGGTGACACCCTGGCTACTAGCCAACATGCCCTGTAACTTGGCCTTTGCTGAGTCATCAAGAGATAGTCTGCCACTCTTGGTTCCGCCCTCAGCCATGTCAGCACCTATGTTGGCCATCTCTCGGATATAGTTACTTTCTTTCTCAGCCCTAGCCATCTGCTGTAGCTTGGCTAAAATCTCGGGATCAATAGCGGGGGTGTTACCACCTTCCGAAAGTAGTTGGTCAGTAATAGCCCGTTCGCCCATATATGTGCCTTTTTTATCGTCCATCATACTTGGCCTTCCTCTTTCTTTTTATTGGACATATAAGATCCAATACCCTTAGCTATTCCACCACCTAGAGTACCAATCATATCACTCTTTGCCCTAGCGGCATCAGTGTCATACCCAGACTGGGAGGTAGTTCTGCCTGTGATTCCCTCTAATTGCCTTGTGGCATTATCAAAATTCTGCTGAGCTGCTTCACCTTCCTGCCGGGCATTATGATGTGATACCTCAGTATTCAGATTCGATATTTTTTGTCTATTATGTTGGGCCTCATTGAGCTGTCCAGTGTTATACAAGTTCATTGCATCCTGTGCTCTGGCTTTAGCTGAGTCTTCCCCAAACTGTTGGGCTCTCATATCACCACCTAGCTGACCCCGTCTCATGATGGCGTCTAGTGCCCTCTGCTGAGCCTGTGCAGCTACAGCCCTGGAGTCCCCAGCAGCCCTGTCAGCGCCCGCTGATTGAGATTGTAGACGTTGGGCTAGCTCCATTCCGGCTCCACCCATACCCCTCTCAGCCATGCCCTGCATGATTGCTGCTTGTCTACCAGCATCCTGCCTAGCCACTGAATTCTGTATGTCAGCAAGATCAGCCTTATCTTGGAGGTTTAGGCCCCCTTGACTTAGCTCACCTAGCTGATCCAAAGCTGCGTACTGAGCGTCAGACAGTCTAGAATCAGTCTCGATATTGCCCATCAGAGAGTCTTGTGCCATCTGCGGGGTGAACATGTCCTTGAAATTCTCGAACTCAATAGGAGAGAGATGTGGCATATTCATCTGACGCCACTCGTCAGTTAGCTCACCTTGTTTTCTAGCAGCCTCTTTAGCTGCCTTCTGTTCTTGCTGCGATCCATAAACAGTGGCTGCTGCACCTATTGCTGCTGGTACCCATGCTACCATAATATATTATCCTTATTATTCAATTATTACTAAGTATTAGAATTACCCGAACATACCTTTAACAGCGTTACCTAATCTTTTTGTCTGTCCTATAGGGTCCATGCCAATGGCCGCCCCTGCATCACTTAAGGTATCTACGACTGAATTTGTAGTACTAGTGTTGCCGCTACTTGGTACGTAGTTACCGCCACCACCATACTGAAGGCCAGCATTCTCACTATTAGAGAAGTAGTCTGATATTTTATTATAGGTGTCACCAGCGTCATACCTTCCTCTATCTAGGTAGCCTTGCGCTCCTGTGTTAATACCAGTCATGGAGGTACCACCTGTAGCATCTACTAACGACTGTAATACACCTTCTTGCTTTGCGTCATACCCTGATAGCATACCAGCAAAGTCAGAATTACCTTTAAGATACTCTAGGGATGCCGCTCTCTGCATGTCCTCCAGAGATGCTGATTGATCTCCAGAGTTGATTGCATCAAGATAATTTTGTTTCCCAGAGTTGACTGCTTGTAGATAGTCTTGTTCAGCCTTAGTCATACTAGTTCTGTCGTCCCTAAACTTAGTATTAATGTTACCATATAGGTTGTCATACATCTGATTAGCTATGTCGGTATATCTTGGGTCCTCATTAAACATTGCCTCGCCACCAGTGGAGTCCCAGATGGTGGTTAGGTCTTTTTCAGCCTTAGCTCTATTAGCCTGACCCAGACCTCTAGCATCCGTTATGGCTTGGTCTATGCCTTGCTTCCTAGCAGTAGCATCAGTTACAGATTGGTTGGCTGAGGTCTGTGCCTTATTCATGATATCACGGGCACCTTGGTCTCTACCTAGAAATAGGGAGTCCAAATTCCTCTCACCTGCTGAGTAATCCTGTACCTCGTCCCCGAGCACCTGCTGTAGGAAAGCCTCCTGGCCCCCCTTGGTGTCTCGGACATTGAATAGGTCGGCTGCCTGCTGTACACCACTTGTTGATATTGTTCCTGAATCCTCAGGTCCTGTATAAGTGGGCCCTTTTAGGAATTGATTGACATCGGCAGCATTGGTGACACCAGAATCGTTACTAGATACACCTACGTTTTGGACCCCACCCTGAATTTGATTCTCAAGCTCAGTGGCGTTCTGCCCAAATACCTGCTTGGCATCATCCACTTCTTGGGATGCCTGACCTGCTACATTACCAGCGAAAGCACTTACATTGGGCCTATTAGCATCTACATACTTACCAACATCAGTGAAGGAACCGGAGCTAGTTGGGGCCTTCTGCTGTGCAGGGGCTCCTATGCCACCTCCACCAGGAGCACCGCCACCACTACCACCAGGCGCACCCCCTACTGCGGGCGCTCCCCCGATGGGTTGCTTGTCCTTGTCTTCATCCTTTTCAACCCCAGGCTGGTCATTTACTATGGCCATTAGGATACTCCCGTAAAAATCATTATATTAATTGAATACTTATCATCAATAGCAAGACCTATTGGCCGTACTCTTAGGTTCCCCGCTCCATCTGTTGACCATTGTATTGCTGGTGCAACAGCTAGCTCCTCATTGGGGGAGGAAAGATTACGCCAGCCGACAAGTTGAATCCCGAACGGCTGCGTAATCGAGGAGGAAATAGTCAGGCTTGAGCCGCCTGATATCGAATATGTTTTAAACTCTGCTGTTAAACTGGCTTGGCCAGACAGAATTGAGTTGAGTTGGAGGACGTAGTTGTTGATGGGGCCTGTTAACTGCCCTACCAACTTCTGGTCTTCCTTAGCAAAATCCTCTGGTACAATCTGTACTTCTTCTGGTACATTTCCCATGGTTACCTCGTAACTCTCTGTGAGATGTCTCGGTAGATCAAGGACCAACCTGATATCTCAAAATCATTATTAATTGTATCCTGCTCTACCTTGAGAATGATTGCAGAGTCTCTCTGCTTCTCTCTAGGCACCCAGGTCCTATACCTAAATAAGGTACCAGTACCACCCCACGGAACGTCACCCCACTCAAACAAGCCCCAGGGGCCTTCTGATGTATCATTGAAGTGTACAGTCTCATAGAACCCACTAGTCAGCGTCTTGAAACTTACATCAGCCGAAGTAATAGGTTTGTTAACTAGTAGTGTGGCCTCTGACCATTGTTTCAGTATGTTAGGAGTGTCTGCCGTAATCGGGTTCCACTCTATCGATGTCTGTATGTATGGCCTGACCTCTGCTGTCCCTACGTTCCACTCTAGGTCATCTAAGACCGTAATAGTGTTAGTAGTCTGATCAACCCCGGTTATTATCGAGTAGTTCGATGTATCCTCTAAGTACAGATAACCGACTTTAACTCCAACAATATTTGCTAAGGTGATATTAACGCCCGCAACTGCTGTAGCTTCGACATCTATCTCAGGTTCAGCAAAGTCCAGGTCACTATAATCCTTGCGTTCCTGGATGATAGTATCTGTCTTACAGAGGTATATCTTATCGTCTTCCTTCCTGATTATTCCATTCCGAAAGGCTAGGTCATATGTAGTCCATGACTGAGTAAAGACATTGTAGACATAGATAATCTGTGCCTCAGTGTCAGCATCACCCGTGGGCAACCCAATCATGTACTTACGGTCAGTCTCGTATGAGATCCCAAAGGTGAGTTCTCCAAGCTTGTCACCTGCTGCTCCTCTGATCTGGTTTAGATCGCCCTCAATGGGCCTAGAAAGGATCGAAACAGACCCGTAGGATACCTGACATACCCCCTGATCAAAGAAGCCAACAGCGTTGTTGTTTAGGGCCACCAGAGAGTCTGGGGCTTCTAGAACCGCTGTGTCATCAAGTAGGGAGATCTGAAAGGAGTTGGCTGTAGCTCCTGTGAGCTTGTATATACCAGCCGAGGTAAATATCAGCAAGATGGACCGTAATGGGAGAATCCTAAGAATCTCATCATTGGCTGCACCTACATCAAAGAACTGAAGTAGTGGTACCGATTCCGGCTGCTGAAACTTACTGTAATATAATCTATTTGGCTTAACCTCATTATCTGACTCTTGTGGTCCAGTTGCTAGGTCTGGTGACCAGGCACCTGCTCTACTGCTATCAAACTGAAAGGCAGCAGCATCTCCAAAGTCTCTCTCGTAAAGCCTGATCAATCCAGGTACATCCGTCTCACCTGAGTCATAAACTGCCCAGATAGTAGAGTTACTTGCACTCTTATTAATCACCTTTATCAAGGATTTAGCCGTATCTTCTATGTTGTCACTTAGTGATGGACCGTCTCCTACCAGAAAGTGATTAGTACTAGGATCTTCTCCACCATCAGCTAGCCGTCTGGCAGTATAGACAACACCGTCTATGGTGACTGTATCATCCTTCTGAAGTGCGGTACTGTTGGTAGGAACTGCCTTACCATCTACAGCAAGAAGAGCCATCTCAACCTGGTACTTAGACTGGGTATTAGCGTAGAACATGTGGTTCTGGTATAGTGCTAAGTCTAGGCACTGGGGAGGAGCATAATTAGCCTGTAATGGGCCCTGCTGTGTAGCATTAGTGTATAAATCTGCACCCCTTAGGGTATCAGGAGTAACATCAACAATAGTCATTTCTTGGTTGTTTATGTCAGCGAGGAGTGGGTTCCTTTCTAGTACGAGTCCCATATCATCACCAGGATCTCCTACTTCAGTAGGTGAGAGCCCGACTAATACGGATGTTCTATATACCTGAACAAACCAACTCTCATCAACAGGAGGAGAGGGTATAGTAATGGTAAGCGAGACGTCAGATGGACCTGCTACGGCCCCTGGAATGGAATGTACAACCCTCTGACTAGGAGGACCTAGCACCAAGTTGTTGTTAGCATCCCTGTATCCCCAGACTGTACGATATGCAACAGCTTGGGCATAGCCATCGGGTTGTATGGGTATCGCCCCTCCGGACCCTATATTAGCATCCAGGGTCTCGATATCTAGTCCCTCAGGAGCACCAGCATCGAGTATATCGCCATTTATGGCATCTAGCTTCTGTACACCATTACTTGAGGTAAGGAATAGATTCTTGTTGGCCTGAGATGTCTTTATTGTGTTGGCACCCTCTGGGGGTGTAATTGAGGTAGGAAAGGTTGACCAGGTCCCAGTGTCATCATCATAAGCAGATAATTCCTTTGATCCATCATACTCACTGTAAGCAAGTAAATGGTTAAACCTGTTGACTGTATAGGTGTGCATTGACTTAATAGCACCCTGTAGGCTACTATCTAGGTTCCTATAACCCCGTCTTGGAGAGAATAGGCCGTCTTTATTTATAACAATATTACTGGCTTCACTTAATGATCCCTCAGGAACTTCAGATAGCTGATCCTGATAAGAATAAATTCCATTTGCTTTAACCGTTAACTGTTCTTTAAAGGCCATGTTATCTCCTAATATCCCCACCATCTTGTATATATATAAGAACCACGATTCCGCCTAGGTACGCTCTTGCGACTCTGGCCATCAACCCTGGGTGATATACTGGATAGTGCTAGTTTCTTTAGTTCTTCTTTACGCCCAACAGACCTAGTGAATGCCTCTGCATCACCGATGGATTCCATCATGTATGCTGTAACAGCCTCAGCAAGGTACTCTTGCCACTCTATGGGTAGTTGGGGTACTGGTGAGGTCTCAGCCTCTGTGAGCCAATCTCCGGCTACTATGGCTGCCCATGTAGCTGATGGTAGATCCTCATTGAATGTAATGGTACCAGTTCCTGAGTCCAGGGAGGACACTGACAAGTTAATTGCCTTGTGGTCAAAGCCCGGCTTATCCTTGATAACATCAAAGACTGTACTAGTAGTCCAGGTAGATAGAAAGTTAGCAACCACTATCTGCTTGAGAGCTACATCAACTGAAAGTACTCTACGTGACTGAGTTGACTTGACTAAGTCCCCAGGTCTCAGGTAGTAGTACAGGTTAAGGACGCCCCTGCTGGACCCCTTGACGTTTATTTGGTTATTTGTGATATCAAAGCCAAAGACTGAGCCTCCAGCTCCATCATAGATCCGGTCTTCGATATCAAACCTAGGCATATTCCGCTCAGTTCCACCAATAGTGGCTGAGACTTCCCTTACTTGCATTCCTGATGCCCGGTGTGGTATATTGAATGTCTGATTCTGAGTTCCATCAAGGATCGATGATTCGTCCTTGTAGACATAATAGTCTTGTCTGGTACTGAGGATAGTTGGCACGATAATTCCATTCATCTCCTCTGTTGCTATCTCTAATAGCTCCTCATCAGTAAATGTAGACTGTGAGGTAGGTATGAATGACTTCTTCTTAATTTTCTTCAAAAGATCATCGGTAGTTCTAATCACTTAGTTAGTCCTCTTCTTTATCCTCGTCATCATTATCTTCTTCTAATTCTTCGATTTCTATGACTTGTTTCTTATTCTTGAACCCGACCATCTTATCAAGTTCAATCTGCTTCATTCCCATAATTAGGGCCTTCAGAGCCTCTCCAGCTGGCGATTTCCCCTTCATACTATAATCCTCTTCTTAGGGCGTAAGTAATTAAGCCCACTATGGATGTCAAAATTACAAAGCCTATCTTCACAATTCCTGACATCTGGTTCTCCAGAACGGCTGTCTTCACTCGGTAGTCAGTTATATCTTCCCGAAGTAACTTAACTTCCTCTGTGCTCTCGCCTATCTTCTCATCAATGTTATCTAATCTTGTCTCCAAAGATTCCTTGAGATCTTGGTAATCCATTATCTTTTATTCTCCCAAGTCTTCCTGCTGCACACTATGCACCTATGAAACTCACCCTCAGGGGCATGATCCGTGGTCTTACAACAATTGTTACAGTATAATACCATATGCTCTCCTTATAGGGCTAGCCCTAAACTTATCCCATAGTTACCTGTCTCAGATCCCCATAATCCAAAGGACATTGGTCCGTATATACTATATGTAGCATGTACAGATCGCCTTAGATTGTCATCAAGAATGACGTGTAGGCTAGCTGAGGGCCTGGTCTCCTTGATTAGCTTCTTCTCCCACTCATGATTGAGTAAATCAATCCTACGTAGGTTATTCAGCCTCTCTATGGACACCTGCTGCTCAGCAACAGTTCTCTCTGATTCTACTGATCTCTTAGAGTTATAAGTCTTCTCTGTAGATCCATCAGCATTGGTACGCTCGGTGATTTGAACGTGGGACTTGATCTTCTTATTCTCAGTCTCAAGTTTGGAGTATCTTGTCTCCAGTGACTTGATAATCTGAGTCTTCTCTATGAGTTGAGTGGTCCGTATGACCTCTAACTCCTCTATTCTTGTATTGTATCCGTATCCTACAACAGCAGCAACTAGGAGGCCCATACCGAGCCCTATTGCTAGAAATAGTAGTCTAGCTTTTATTCTGGCCCACATGGGTACTCCTTGTTATTAGTTGCCTAGGCGGTATAGTTCTTGAATTACAAACTGAGTTAGGGAGCCAGAGTTATTCATACCCCCATCAGTATGAGCTCTGATGACATCGCCCTTAGACAGGTGTATAGTAACGGAACAGCTACCAAACTGATTTGAAATTGTTGTCTGAGCTATTAGCCTATCCGCAACTGCAATACTCTGGATATTAGTACCTAACTGGTTAGAGTTTTTGGATATACCTACCACTCCTATATTAGATGACTTTTTGTCTGAGAAGGAGATAGATGCGACCATGTCTCTGTTAGCTGTTACGCTCATGCCAGCAGCAGCATTATCTGCGTAG
>WLWF01002411.1_pt1 | contig 13604 bp, 24 predicted proteins | sample 6718331 | NCBI WGS metagenome assembly WLWF01 (sample SAMN12718692, study PRJNA515312) | sponge metagenome | isolation source: marine sponge | host: Mycale hentscheli | place: New Zealand: South Island, Marlborough, Capsize Point | collected 2003-05-01
AAGTAGCCCTGAGCCCTCATCAGGTGGCGTGGCATATGAATCACCCAACAAGCACCTTTGTGCTTGTGCATTACATATATATAAAAAATAAAAAAAAAATTAACGAGTATCGTCTGTATCCTGGTTCTCGGATCGAGGATCTTTTTCGCTTGGGCATGAACCTGGAACCGTTGGTCCTGGGTTCGCTTGAAGACTGTGCTTGTCACCTGCTTCAGCTTGAGCCTGTGCCTGTAGTCTAGATTGGCGAAGCTTGTGCCTGAGGTCTTCATAATATTTTGGATGTTTCCATGTGAAGGACATAGCGGACCTGGTTGGCTGCCTAGTGTTTGCCGTAGGCAATATTAGGCGTTCCGCGATCCCAGCAAGCTCGACAGCTTCGGCACTTGTTGCCCTGTTCAGGTGCGGGACAGGTTCGCGTCGAGTCATCAGTCACCACGCTGCTGCTGTGCGGCCAGCACTTCGAAGCCGGGCCATCAACCTTAGATCCTGACAACCTAATGATTAGATTGTCTGGCACTTCGTCCGGGTCCATCGTCAAGAACTGACGTTCCTGTGTGGGCAGCCAGTGCTTCGTGTCTGGCGTTTGTCTACATACTTCAAAAATTTTTTGAAGATGTTCGGCGCTTTGTATGTCGCCTGAGTCGTGCCATCTAAAAAATGGATGGCCTGTTACTAATACAACCATAGCGCCGACCCATTTGGGCGACTCTATAGCCTGAAGTCTACGGTCCATGGCCTGGCGAACTATGGGCCAGGTATATCTCAGCTTAAGAGCATAACAGCCATAACACGGCGATGTCTTAACCTTCCTGAGCTTAGAACCTGTAATACAATTCCAGGCCGGCAGGTTATACGCTGGTCCCGGCATTTTGCCGGGCTTCGATAAGCCGCCAACTATCTTATGAGCTTCTTTTTTTAACATTTTTTTATCCTTTCGTTGATTTGTTTTAATATCCCATATTATATGGGCTGTCAATAAAATAGTGCGTGGCGTTCACCTGGTCCGCTGCGGGCTTGCGCCTGTGCTTGTAGTCTATTTATAAATAAAAAAAATAAATTTTTACGTGAAGCACGTGGCGTGCTGCCTGGTCCGCTGTGTGCTTGTGCTTGTAGTCTAAGAAAAAATAAAAAAAAATAAGCTGTTGCAAAATTGCAACATACCTCACGCTTCGGTGATGAAGTGCGTGGCGGTCCACCTGGTCTGCTGTGTGTTTCTGCTTGAGTCGGTGATGAAGTGCGTGGAGCTCCACCTGGTCTGCTGTGTGTTTCTGCTTGTGCCTGTGGTCTAAACATAAATAAAAAAAAATAAAATCCTACTTTAGAAAAGTTCTAAAGTAGGATTATTGTCAGAAAGGTTGTAAGCAAGATGTTTCACTTTATAACTTTCAGTATCTTGCTCACATTATCCTATATAATAATATTTTATTTTATTTCAAGATATGATATTGTTTTAATGCAAATCAAATCAACGATTTGCAGAAAGGTAAAAATGGCTAGAGTGAAAATGAATAACGAGTATCGGACAAAGATAAGTAATCAAGTCCGAAATGCGTTAGACAACGATAAGTTAAACTCAAAGCGAGAGGCTTATCAAACACACCTAGAATACACTAGAGAAAATTATCCAATTTTTTTTAGTGAGGCAAAAGCGATTGTCAAAAGGGCATATCCAAAAGAACATTGCGATACATTAAAGTATTTCAAAAATCTTTATGGAAGTCCTTGTGATGTTGTTGCTGACGATAAATGCTACTACTTTGCTTATACAGATAATGATATGAGTGAAGAAGAATACCATAACAACGAGGTCAAAAAACATTTTGATTTTCGTTTAAGAGGTAATCTCAATGGTAGTGAATATGGAACGCAAGACGATTTTGCTTATGCTTATTATCGTGATGAGTTGAAGAATGAAGAACTCAATCCTGATATAAACATAGAGCAAGAGGACAATCAAAACAATCCACATTGGACAAAACATACTGACGCAAACAATAAATTTGTTAAGTCATTAGAAGAAAATTTTAATGATCAATTTACTTGTGATGTTATCGGTACAAGTTATTGTCGTAGTCGTGCGATTGCGTGTACTAAAGAGGAATTTCAAAGAATGAATGAGTTTATTCTTATGAAAGCTGATTTAGTAAAATATCATCAAGAATGGCAACGAGGAATAAGAGAGGATATGAAAGATATCAAAGCCTCTTTAAAACTTATGCGTTATCTTGATGAGGGTATTGATTTAGCAAATCAAACATTTGAGGCTATTGATATTGATACTAGACTTGAAGAAAGTCAAATTATCAGATGTAATAGTACAGGGTTAGTTTTATACTCGCCTGAAAATGTTGCTAATCGTATCAAAGAAAGAAGAAAGGCGAAAATGACAAGAGAGGAAAAAATCGCCTTATTCAAAGGACAACAATCTAGTGTTATGAACTAGGTTGAAATAGGGGCAATCTTAATATAGGATTGCCCCATAACAGAAAGGAAAAAATGCTTAAAAATAATTTAGAAAAACATATTCCTATGATTAGAAAACAATTATGGAATATTTGTTTAAGCATAAAAAAATCAAATCCAAAATTACATAAAGCATTAGTTAAAGATTTGATTAAACTAGAAACAGAAAGGAAAAAATGACAAAAGAAGATATGCAAAACTTAATTAGATTAGTTAAGTCAAATGCAGATAACAATTTAATCTTATTAAAAGAAATTTTAAGATTAAAACAACAAATAGAAAAACTTGAGAGAACTGAGGAAAGTTTTGCGACAGATTGGATTGATCAAGACTATGTTGTTGAGAAAGTGAGAGGTAAATAATGTTGTTTAAACGAGGCGATAAATTTACTTTAGTCGTTAAGAACGACACTCATAAAGGCAATCCAAATAAATATACTATGTTGCGATATGGTATCTTTGACAAGGATAGCAAATTTCTTGTATCTAAAAATCAATTAACTTTCTTTGATACTACTGCAAAAGAATATCGTAGAATGAAATTGACAAATATTTTTGGAATAACAAATATTTCAAGAATGGATAGAGAGCAAGAAAGTCAAACACCTGATTTCAAGTGTCGTGCAAAAAAATGCAACAATGATTTGTATGGGTGGACTAGCAACATTGATAAAAGATATTGTCAAGATTGCTTATGATACCTTTAGAAATAAAAGTTTTAATTCTAGGCGCATTAGTTTTAGTGTGCCTAGAATATTTAAAAAAAAAGAAAGCTGAAAAAAAACGACAAGAAAGGTTGGATAAAATAAAATGGTAATTGGTCAAAAAAACATTTGTCAAAATCCTAAATGTTGCGAGAGCTCTACACAAGATCGTTGGAATAAAAAGCTTGAGGCTTATGAGTCAAGGAAAGCATATTTTAAGCCTGATCATAAAACAAGTTGGGGATATTCAGATAATGTGCTTGAGTATTTTTGTACAACAGGTTGTGCGTTCCAATGGTTGCGAGATAATCTTAACAACATAATTGAGCGAGGTCATACACCTAAAAAGATAACTGAAAAAATAATTAGACAATCACAATAAATTTTAGTAATCTTTTTAAATAACAGAAAGGTATAAATGACGGAAACAATAAATATAAAATACAATAATAAAACTATTGTAATTCCAAAACCATTTAATGAATGTGATTTTGGAAAAAACCCATTAGAAGAAATCTCGGTTGCTAATCGTTTCAGTGGGGAAAGTGTATTGCTACCTAGATTTGCAGTTGCTATCTATGATGTGATTATGGGTAGTGAAGTATTGCAAGATGATAAAACTATGAGGAAAGGTTTAGACTTTTTTATTAAAAACTTTCCTAAACAATATATGGTTTTATTAGACTAAAAAATTAATCTATCCGTAGGTTATAAAATTTATAACCTACGGATAAAACTTCAGGCGCAGGTTTCCCCTGCGCCTGATTTTTTTTGCCTGAATTTCACACTTAATAAAGTATAGCGATAGCTATACTATTAATTAAAAGATAAGAGTACGCAGTACATTATTATAGAGGTACCAATACAAGTACAAAAATAGTATTGATTAAAAGTATTAAATAACTTAAAACAAAAAAGGGATCCTAATATTAGAGTAAAGTCAAGGATCGATACAGTCAGAGATGTTAAAATCGTGACTCAAGATATGACCAAGTCGAAAAAAAATATTATAAAAAATTTTGAGAACCCATCAAATGAAAGGGAGTATCTACTTGCTAAACTTAAGTTAAAGCAAAGAGAGAAGGAGTCCCTGGTCAAAGGTGATTTCTTAGAGTTCGTAAAACATATGTGGCCTGAATTTATAGAAGGGTACCATCATAAAATTATTGCAGAAAAATTTAATAAATTAGCGAGAGGCGAAATCAAGAGACTTATTGTCAATATGCCTCCAAGACATACCAAATCTGAATTTGCATCTAACTATTTACCCGCTTGGATGATTGGTCAGAATCCTAAATTAAAAATTATTCAAACAACTCACACAGCAGAACTAGCGGTTCGATTTGGTCGTAAAGCTAAAAACTTAATTGATTCTCCTGAGTATCAGGAAGTATTTAAAACTAAACTACAAGAAGATAGTAAAGCAGCAGGGAGATGGGAAACCGAAGGTGGCGGTGAATACTTCGCAGCGGGTGTTGGCGGTGCGATCACAGGTCGTGGTGCTGATCTATTAATCATTGACGATCCACACAAGGAACAAGATGCAATGAGCAAAGAAGGTTTTGACAAAGCTTACGAGTGGTATACTTCAGGACCAAGGCAACGTCTTCAACCTGGTGGAGCAATCGTAGTTGTAATGACTCGTTGGTCGACAAAAGATTTAACAGGTTGCCTGATCCACGGACAAAAGGAAGTGAAAGGTGATCAATGGGAACTTATAGAGTTCCCTGCAATCATGCCATCAGGATTACCTGTATGGCCTGAGTATTGGAAGTTAGACGAATTAGAAAAAGTAGAAGCGACTCTACCGATTGCAAAATGGAATGCACAATGGATGCAGGCTCCCACAGCAGAAGAAGGTGCACTCATAAAACGAGAGTGGTGGCAGGACTGGCCACATGAAAATCCACCTCAAACAGAATTTATAATACAATCTTATGATACAGCTTTTTTAAAAAAAGAAACAGCCGACTACAGTGCGATAACGACATGGGGAATGTTCCGTGATGACGAGAACCAAATGCATATAATATTATTGGATGCAGAAAAAGATAGGTACGAGTTCCCTGAGCTACGACGCGTGGCTCATGAATCATTTCTCTTTTGGCGACCTCAGATGGTATTAATCGAGGCTAAGGCATCAGGGATCCCGCTAACGCACGAGTTATCTCGAATGGGTATACCTGTTGTAAATTACACTCCGTCTAAAGGAAACGATAAACATGTTCGTGTGAATACAGTTGCACCTTTCTTTGAAAGTGGTAGAGTGTGGGCTCCTATGCATAAGCAATATGCACAGGAGGTTATTGAAGAATGTGCTGCTTTTCCAAATGGCAGTCACGATGACTACGTCGATTCAATGACTCAAGCAATAATGAGATTTAGACAGGGTGGATTTTTACTGCACCCTGAAGATGAGCAAGAGGAAATTAAACCTAGAGAACCTAGGGTTTATTATGGTTAAACGATTAACACGAACGATCCCACCATTGAGAGGACCTAACCCACAAGGGTTGAATGTTCCGTTAAAACAAGTTAAGATAGTCAAACTGGAGAAATTAAATGGCAGACGACAATATCGACAAAGCCCTACCCAACGTAGAGCAACAAGTAACATTACCGGGTGAAGAAGAAATCGTCGAAGCACAAGAGACGATTGAAGAATCATTACCTGGCGAACCTGAAGTTATAGAACAAGAAGACGGTTCGGTTGATATTAACTTTGAACCAGGAGCCTTGAACCAAGAAGGTACAGAAGATCATTACGCAAACCTAGCAGATTTATTACCTGAAGATGTATTAGATCAAATGGGTTCTGAACTTTATTCAAATTATACAGAATACAAACAATCAAGAAAAGATTGGGAAGATTCTTATAGTAAAGGTTTAGATCTATTAGGATTTAAATATGTTAATCCTTCACAACCATTTGAAGGAGCTTCAGGTGCTACGCATCCTGTCCTCGCTGAAGCTGTAACACAGTTTCAAGCAGGAGCGTATAAAGAATTATTACCCGCTGACGGACCTGTCAGAACTCAAATTATTGGAGCTATCACTCCACAAAAACACGATCAAGCAACTCGTGTAAAAGATTTCATGAACTATCAGTTAATGGATGTCATGCAAGAATATGAACCCGACTTTGACCAAATGCTTTTCTATCTCCCTCTTGCCGGCTCTTCCTTTAAGAAAATCTATTACGATGATCTTTTAGAAAGAGCCGTTTCTAAATTTGTACCTGCCGATGATTTGATCGTGCCGTACACTGCAACATCATTAGAGGAAGCAGAATCAGTAATACACACAGTAAAAGTTTCAGATAACGATTTAAAAAAACAACAGCTAGCAGGTTTCTATCGAGACATTGATATTAGACCTGGTTATTTAGAAGATGACCCTGTTACTAAAAAAGAACGAGAGTTAGAAGGTGTTAAGAAAACAGGAAGAGACGAAGATATTTTTCAACTATTAGAATGCCATGTTAATTTAGATATAGAAGGTTTTGAAGACAGAGATGAAACAGGAGATACAACAGGAATTAAACTTCCGTATGTTGTAACTGTTGATACTGCTTCTAGAAAAGTTTTAGCAATCAAACGAAACTACAAAGCAGACGATCCTTTGAAAAAAAAGATCCAATACTTTGTTCATTTTAAATTTCTTCCAGGTTTAGGATTCTATGGTTTCGGTTTGATTCACATGATTGGCGGTCTTTCCAGAACAGCGACTCAAGCGCTACGTCAATTATTGGATGCGGGTACCCTCTCTAATTTGCCCGCAGGATTTAAACAACGTGGAATTCGTATTTCTGATCAGGCTCAATCGATTCAGCCAGGCGAGTTCCGAGATGTAGATGCACCAGGTGGAAACATCAAAGATGCATTTATGACTTTACCTTTCAAAGAACCATCAGCAACATTATTACAGTTGATGGGTATTGTAGTAAACGCAGGTCAAAGATTCGCTGCTATATCTGACATGAGTGTCGGTGATGGCAATCAAGGTGCTGCTGTTGGTACAACAGTTGCATTACTAGAAAGAGGATCTCGTGTTATGTCCGCAATCCATAAACGACTATACGTTGGATTGAAACATGAATTTAAATTACTAGCAGATTGTTTTAAAACTTATTTACCTGACGAGTATCCATACGATGTAGTCGGTGCTCAAAGAAATATTAAACTACAAGACTTTGACGATAAGGTAGATATCATTCCTGTTGCTGATCCAAATATATTTTCACAAGCACAGAGAATATCTATTGCACAAACAGAATTACAATTAGCACAATCTAATCCTGGTATGCATAATCTATACGAAGCATACAAACACATGTATCAAGCAATTGGTGTAAAAGATGTAAACTTAATTTTACCTCCACCACAACCACCTGTACCAACCGATCCTGCTACAGAAAATATTATGTCTATGTCAGGTAAACCTTTCAGAGCATTCCCGGGTCAAGATCATAGAGCCCATATAGATTGTCACTTAGCATTCATGGGAACGAACATGGCTAGAAACAATCCAATGGTTTTAGCTGCGTTAGAAAAAAATATATTTGAACACATTGCTTTGATGGCACAAGAACAAGTTGAATTAGAATTCAGAGAAGACATTCAAAGAATGGGTGCAATGCAACAGAATCCAATGATGGCTCAGAATCCTGAAATGCAGGTGATGATGCAAAATATGAATATTAAAATGGAATCTAGAAAAGCTAAACTAGAAGCAGAAATGACTATCGAGTTTATGAATGAAGAACAAAGAACTATCGGTGAGTTTGGTAATGATCCAATTGCTAAACTAAGAGCAAGAGAACTTGATCTAAAAGCAATGGATGATGAGAGAAAACGAGTTGAAGGCCAAGAACGAATAGACCTTGATCGTATGAAATCTATGATGAACCAAAGCTTACAAAGAGATAAAATGGATCAAAACGAAGAATTAGCTGAATTACGAGCAGATACCTCATTGACTAAAACACAGATGGGTATTGACGCTAAGATCGAAAATGATAGGTTCAAACAAAGGGATGTAAGAATCTTGAAAGGTCCTCGTAGATAATCTATAATAGGAGACATTATGAAAAAAAATAAAAACAGTCACGCAGGGATGACCCATGTAGACCATGATATGTTTATCAACAAAGATGGTTTTGCAAAAGGTGGAGTTGAGATTGAAGCAACAAAACCTAATGAGTCACAAACTGTAGATGTAAAAGGTACTAGAAGAATTAGACCTGAGAAAAAACCTGTAAAGGCTACTTGGTACTAACATGTGGTTATCGGCAATTAAATTAGCCGTTTCTGCTGGAAGTAAAATTTACGCTAATAAGCAGAGAACTAAGATGGCTATGTCTGATGCACAGCTTATGCATGCAACTAAGATGGCTCAGGGTCAGGAAGCTTACCAAGGTAAACTTTTAGAAGCCCGACAATCAGACTGGAAAGACGAGGCAGTTCTTATAATATTAAGTTTGCCCGTGTTGGTGCTCGCTTGGGCAGTCGTATCGGACGATCCGACAGCGATGGACAAGGTCAAGCTCTTTTTTGACATGTTCTCTCAATTACCAAGCTGGTTTACAAATTTATGGATACTTGTAGTTGCGAGTATTTATGGTATAAAAGGAACACAAATTTTCAGAAATGGAAAAAAATAATTAAGGAGATAACACATGGCGAACCCAAGATATAACACACAGGTTACAAACCAAAGAGGTGGTTCAGCAAGAGTTGGAAAAATGGGTGGTGGCATGATGAGACCTATGTACAAAAAAGGTGGAGTTGTAAGTGAGTCTAAAAAAAAACAATTCAGAGACAATCAATCTAAACAAAAATCAACAACTAAAAAAGTTTTAAAAAAAGTAGGTAAGGCTGCTTTAATGTTAACTCCTATTGGCGCTGCAAAAGCAGCAGCAGATGCTGTTAGAAGAGTTAAAAAAATGGGTGGCGGAAGAATTGCAGGTGCTGCACGTAGAGCACAAGAGCATGGATACTACACTCCTGACATGGGTATGAAAGGTGGAAGAATGTACAGAGATGGTGGTAAAGTTGGAAAGAAAAAACCAAGAGTAAAAGTTATTGGTATCGGTAAAGCTAAAGATTATCCTGGAATTAAAAAAATTATTGAAATGAATAAGAAGGGTAAGAAAAGATTTAAAGACGGTGGTTCAGCTATGAAACCTGTAGACAAAAGTAAAAACCCTGGTCTAGCAAAATTACCAACTCAAGTTAGAAATAAAATGGGCTACATGAAAGATGGTGGCAAAGTTAAAAAAGGAAGAAAAGTAAAACCACTTAGTAAACCTAAACCAGGAAGTTACGAGTATTATTTATTAAATAAACCAAAGCATTCTCCTGCACCAATTAAACCTCAAAAGAAAAAAGATGGTGGTTTAACTCGTAACACTAGAAGAATGAATAGACTAGAAGAACTTGGTAGAGTTGATGCTGAAAGAGCAGACACTAGAAAAGGCAGAAAAAACCTTGGAGCAGAAAAGAAAAGAATAGTTAGGGAGCTTAAAAAATAATGGCTGAAAAGAAAAAAGCGGGATTCTTTAGAAAAACTATCGACAAAGTTAGAAAAAAAATTGCACCAACTTTTGATGAGCAATTTGATAAAGCTAAAAAATCAGGTAAGAAAACTTTTAGATCTACTAGAGACGACAAGAAAAAAGGTAATCTAGAGTATTCAACTAAAACAAAATCAGAAGTTAAAGCAGAACAAAAAAGAATGTCCAATCGAGAAAGAGCTCGTGTTGGAGATAAGAGTAAACAATTATCTGAAAGAGGTGCTAAATTTAAACTAGCTAAAAAAATGGGTAAAGATACTTTTACTCACAAAGGTAAAAAATACTCTACTCTACTTAAAGGTGAGAAAAAGAAAAAACCTTTAATTACAGGTAAAGGTTTAAAAACAAAAATTAATATTTCTAAACCTGAGTTATCTGGAAAAACTTCTAAAAAAATTAAAAAAGCTGTAAGAAGAGAGTACAAAGGTTTCGATGGAGTCTCTGCTAGAAAAGGTGGCTTAATCAGAGGTATCCCTAAATTAGCTACTAAAGGTTTCTAATATGGCAAAGCTTTGTCCAAAAGGTAAGGCTGCCGCGAAGCGTAAGTTTAAGGTGTATCCTTCAGCTTATGCTAATATGTACGCATCCAAAGTTTGTAAGGGTAAAGTAAGAGCATCTGCTAAAGATGGTGGATTTATTGCTCGAGGTTGTGGTAAGATCATGTCAGGGAGATCTAAACAAACAAAAGTATACTAATGGGTGACTTAAAAAAATGGGTAGACCAAAAATGGGTGGACATTGGAGCACCAAAGAAAAATGGCAAGTATCAACCTTGTGGAAGAAAATCAGCTTCTGGTTCCAAACGAAAATATCCAAAGTGCGTACCACTTGCAAAAGCCACACGAATGACAAGTTCGCAAAAGGCGAGTGCTGTCAGCAGAAAAAGAGCTGCAGGTAATCCAGGCGGTAAACCAACCAACGTTGCTACATTTACTAAAAAAAGAAAATCTTTAAGTATGGGTGGTTTGGTGTGAGAAAAAGAGAGAACCCAATATCAAGAGGTAAAAAGAACTACAGACCTACAAAGTCTGGAGCGGGCATGACTAAGAAGGGTGTCGCTGCCTATAGAAGAGCAAACCCTGGAAGTAAACTAAAAACAGCCGTGACAGGAAAAGTGAAGCCTGGATCAAAAGCTGCTAATCGTAGGAAATCATACTGCGCTAGATCACTAGGACAATTAAAAAGGTCATCAGCAAAAACACGTAACGATCCAAATTCCAGAATCCGTCAGGCTAGACGGAGATGGAAATGTTAAGACGATCAATACTAGAAGCACTAAGAGCCAAATACGAAGCTGAAATAGCTGAGGCAGATGCAACAGCAAATATATATCTAGAAAATTCTGTAGGTATTGGTGAACATCCTCAACATCTTGAAGAAGTAAATAAACAAATAGAAAAAATCGCTAATGCTAAAGAAAAACTTGAAGTATTAGATGAATTTGAACCAGCGAAAGGAACACAATTATAATGGAAGATTTAGTATTAATAGCAAAACTACAAAGAATAATAACACAACGACACGACGATGTTGTTACGGCAATGGCTTCAGGAGCTGTTGACAATATGGAAAAATACCAATATATGTTAGGACAGATACGAACTTATCAGTATCTAAGTCAGGAAATATCCACCCTGCTAAATAAAAAGGAGCAAAATGACAAAGACGGAACAGTTATCGACATCAAGCCCAAAAGTAATTCTACCGAATAAAGAATTAGTTGGGGTCGAAAAAGAAAAGAAAAAAGAAATCGACGAATCTTCAAAATTACCCTCTCCAACAGGATGGAGAATTTTAGTTTTACCATTTAAACAAAAAGAAAAAACTAAAGGTGGATTAATATTAGCAGACGAAACAGTAGAACGATCACAAGTAGCATCGACTTGCGGTTTAGTTTTGGATATGGGACCTCATTGCTATGACAAAGAAAGATACCCCGAAGGTCCGTGGTGCAAGAAAGGTGATTGGATTATCTTTGCAAGATATGCAGGATCACGAATTAGAATAGATGGGGGTGAGATAAGACTTCTAAATGATGATGAAGTTTTAGCGACCGTGGAAAACCCTGAAGATATATTCCACGAATTTTAACAATCATAGGAGATACTATGCCAGAAGCAGAAGAAAAAAAAATAGTCGATATTGATACTTCAGGACCTGAAGTAAATATTGAACTACCAGAAGAAAAAGAAGAACAGGATATTCAAAATATTTCTGAAGATAAAACACCAGCGGAGGATAAATCACATGAAAATGAACGTGAAACAAAGCTTGAAGACGGTGGTAGCGCCGATGACTCATCTGAGAAATCTTTACAGCAGTCTGATAGCGAAGGGAGTGATAAACAAGAAGATCAAGGTAAACAACTTGAAGAATATTCTGAAGGCGTTAAGAAAAGAATAGCAAAACTTACAAAAAAAATGCGTGAAGCCGAAAGGCAACGCGATGAAGCAGTCTCTTTTGCAGAAAGAACCAAAAAAGAAAGAGACCAACTAACTTCTAAAGTTTCTCAACTCGATACAGGTTATGCATCAGAGATGGAAAACAGAATTAAGTCGTCTTTAGCAGCAGCACAATCAAAATTAAAGGTTGCTAGAGAAAATAATGACATAAAATCGGAAGTAGAAGCTTCAACTCAAATTTCTCAGTTAGGTTATGAGCAAGCTAAACTAGCAGAACTCAAGACTCGACAAGAAATGGAGTCAAAAGCAAGAGAAGAACAGGAAAAAGAGCCTAAAAAACCCGAACTTCCTGAAACTCCAGGTCAAACTGACCCTAGAGCTACCGAGTGGGCATCAAAAAACTCTTGGTTTGGCACAGATTCAGCTATGACTTACACTGCTTTTGATTTACACAGAAAACTTACCGAAGAAGAAGGGTTTGATCCTCAATCTGATGACTATTATAGTGAGATTGATAAGAGAATTAAACTTGAATTCCCACACAAATTTGGTAAGGTAGAACAACAGACTAGTAAACCTACACAAACCGTTGCCTCTGCAACGCGTAGTCCAAAGACTGGTCGCAAAAACGTGAGACTCACATCTTCTCAAGTAGCAATTGCTAAAAAATTAGGTGTGCCACTAGAAGAATATGCGAAACAACTTATGAACACGAAGGAGGTATAGGCATATGACAAAAGAAAAACCAACTCGTGCGAGTCAAACTAAAAGCGATTCTACGAAAGTAGAAACAAAAGCAAAAACGGTTGCACCAAAAGTGAAACCAAAAGTTTGGTCTCCACCATCGTACTTAGATACGCCCAACGCGCCAAATGGATTCAGACACAGATGGGTCAGGGTAGAAATCCTAGGGTTCGTCGACACGAAAAACATACAAGGACGCTTAAGGTCTGGTTATGAATTAGTAAGAGCCGATGAATATCCTAATGAAGACTTCCCAGCAATCACTGATGGCAAATACGCAGGGGTTATCGGGCACGGAGGCCTTGTGCTGACAAGGGTACCAGAAGAGATCGCGAGACAGCGTACTGATTATTATATGAGTCAGGCGCAGGATCAAATACGAGCAGTAGACAACGATCTCATGAAGGAACAGCATAAGAGTATGCCTATCGATATCGATAGACAATCTCGTACAACCTTCGGTGGCAAAGAGTAGTTAATTTTTTAACAATTCCAACCAGCGAAATAAACTAACCGAGATGGTAAAACATCTCACAAGGAGAAAAAACTATGGCTAATAGTTCAGCAGTAGGTTTCGGCTTGAAACCTATAAAAATGTATGGCAATGGTTATGAAAACATGGGTTTAGGTGAATACCCTGTTGCAGCATCCTCTGACGCTATCTACAACCAAGATTTGGTTTGTCAGCATACGACAGGATTTGTAATAGTGGGTATAG
>WLWF01002412.1_pt1 | contig 13604 bp, 7 predicted proteins | sample 6718331 | NCBI WGS metagenome assembly WLWF01 (sample SAMN12718692, study PRJNA515312) | sponge metagenome | isolation source: marine sponge | host: Mycale hentscheli | place: New Zealand: South Island, Marlborough, Capsize Point | collected 2003-05-01
AAGACGCACAAGTTGCCATCGATGAACTTATCGAGAGGCCAAACGTTTCATCTCTGCTAGCATCGCAGGCTGGACGACTACGGGGACGAATTGAACTTAATAAAGATGCACCCGATTATGAACAAACAGTTGATTTATTTACTGAAGCCATTCGGAAAGCGACTCCTCTCGCAGAGAGTCGATCCGAGAACGTTCGTTCTGTCGCACGGCAGGTACTTCTTGATGCACACCTTGGCACAGCTCAAGCAATTGCCCAAGGCACATGGCAGCAGAAGAATCGCGTAATCCCAAAATGGATAAGCAGGGCAAATACTATTGTTGAAAAGATCGATACAAAAGACCCCAGCAGAGACAGGCTCGAACTTGATTTGACCTGTGGCGTTCTTGCTGTAGCTGCTAGCTCAGCAAACGCTATTGAAGCTGTACCATGGGTAAAACGACTACTTGCAATCAGGGAACAGCTGAATGACTCCGTTACCGACCCTTGGAGAAGAAGACAGATCGATTGGCAGGTTGGGTGTGGCCTGAATGATGCTCTTGAGGCAGCCCGAAAACGAGGTGACGCTGAGGATATGCTCGACAATGCCACGCTGACTGTAGCGTATCTTGAGCGAGGAGCTGAACACCGTGAATTAACAGCTACAGAACGACGGGACCTTGGTGACCTGATGTTTCGGGTCGGTATCATGCATAGTCTCCGCAATAGTGATCATGCTACTGCCGTAACCTGGTTTGACAAAACAATTCCGTTATGGAATCAAAATGAACAGGTTGTCCAAGACAATGAATTAGGACGCGTTGGCGAGTCGTTTATCAGTATGGCAATTTCTTACTGGCAAGTTGAACGACGCGACGATGCAATCGACTTAAGTCGCACAGGAGTGGACTTCATGGTTGAGGCGGTCGACCGAGAAAAGCTCGAAGAACAATCCCTGTCTGTTGCCTACGGAAATCTGGCAACGATGTATGCAGAGCAAGGTGACACTGAAAAGTCACAGGCGTATGCAGAAATGGCAACCCGTGTTGAATCAACAGGCAGCCTTTTACGTTAAGCTTTGCATTCAAACCAGTTCTCTATCAGTCGATACAGTATACGCTCGATCTAAGTGAAATATTTTAGACGAGTGTTTCCAGCAAAAGCCTCATTTTTCGAAGTTCACCTACTTGATCCACGCCTTCAAGCGGCGGCAGATGAATGCCTAATGCACGGTCGTATCCAACACGACTGAGTTGAGTAGCAATTCTTCCATACTCAATTGTGCCCTTGCCAATCTGTACTTGAAATTTATCTGCACGTGAATCTCGCAGATGAACATGGCAAACATTCGGTAGGATCGAGTCCCACGAGGTTGGCTTTTTATGACCAAACACCGAGTGGCTGGGATCAAGCGTGACGCCCAATCCAGGAACATTCCGGCAAAGCGAGGCTGTTGTTTCAGCATCCTGCGTCATTCGATCAGAGGCTGTCTTGACGCCTACAACCATCCCGTACGAAGCGGCTATAGCGACAAACTTTCTCAAACGCTCAATCTCACCGTTAAATGGAGTGCCCAACTCGGACGCTTCAGCAACAAGTGTGACAATGTCGAGAGTCTTTGCCAGTCTGCAACAAGCGTCAAATTTATCGTAGAGTTTAGCGTCTTCTGGTGCTGCAAAGGACAGTGCAACAGGACGAAGCCGCTGCAGGTCACTGCAAGCTGCAATCGCGGCATCTCCGTTCTCAAGAACATCCTCAGGTTGAAGATGTGTGCCACCTTCGTGGATGTCAATTTCGACTGCCGTAAATTCGAGTTCTGCCAGGCGTTCCATGGCCTGATCAAGCGGCAAGTTGGGGAAACATTCGGTACTCACACAAACAAACAAAATGAATTACTCCTGAAGGAGGCGAAAAATATATTCAAACACAGTTTTCTTGAGAATGTTAAGGTAGCGATTCATACTGAAAACTGGCAACGTCGAACTGTAACAAGAAAGATTCGATTTGTGTTGCACTTTGGTACAAAAAAGGCGAAACCGACCATTTGCCGGCTGCTTTCCGAACTAGAAAGATAAAATCCTTGCCTCTCGGGAGATAATTATGTCCGACCACACTGCTGCAGAATCCTCGAACACTGTCCTTGCACAACCGCGTAGCTGGGACCGATGGAGGGGACGATTGGCATGGATTATTACTGGAATCTCTGTTGTTGTTGCTGCAGTCGCCCTCGGAGCAAATGCTGAATATTTCCAAACAAATCCAAAAGTAATTGAGCAATACCATTCAATGGCCAACAAGGCTACTAATAAAATTGCAATTGTTGAAATTCGTGGTGCCATTATGGGAGGTGAGGGATTTGCCAGGCATCAATTAGATCAGGTGAAAGCAGATGAGAGCGTCCGCGCAATTGTGTTGCGTATTGATTCACCAGGCGGAACCGTAAGTGGCAGCGATGAACTTCACTACCGACTAAAGAAGCTAGCCGCCGAACGAAATCTGCCTGTTGTTGTTAGCATGGGCAGTATTGCGGCGAGTGGCGGATACTATGTAGCAATGGCCAATGGTGGTGAAGATGACATAATTTTTGCTGAGCCCTCAACAATCACGGGATCAATTGGTGTAATCATTCCACATTTCGACTTTTCGCAACTACTGAAGCGATTTGATGTCACAGACGACTCAATTACCAGTGGTCCTCTCAAAGAAATGCTTAGTGTTACAAAAAGCCGTTCAACAGAACTGGCCAAAAAAGAACGAGGCATCGTTCAGGATCTTGTTGATGAAATGTTTACTCGTTTTAAGGATATTGTCCGCAAAGGTCGCCCGAAACTCGATGATAAAACCATTGAGGCGGTTACTACCGGGCAAGTGTTTACGGCGAATCAGGCAATAACATTTGGCCTGATTGATAAGATTGGATTCCTTGAAGATGCGATTGCGAGAGCAGTCATTCTGGCCGATCTTCAAGAAGATTCAGTACGAGTCATTCAGTATAAGAAACCACAAGGGCTCTTTGACGAGCTTCTCGGGGGCGCGTCTCAAGCGCGTTCATTCAACAACTTAGAAATGCTCGTCGAATGGACCACACCCAGAGCCTGGTATCTCTGCTCATGGTGGCCAGTGATTACGACAAGTTACCCCTAGTCAGAATGACTGCCCAAGGAACAGCGACCAAGTTCTGCAAGTCGTTCGTAATCACGAGCAACGAGTGGCTTCCCAAGAAATTTCATGATCACAGGACGACACCAACATATTGCAGCATGCAGTGAAGCATTATCAGCTCTCCTATCTGCAAGGTGAATGACAGCAAGACACGAAATGAAGCCTTGAATCTGATCTGAAAGATTTGCAAGAACCAGTTGATGTTCACTAAGTTTTTTGCCATGCCTTCTCAAGAGTTGGTCGGCCTCAACGCTTGTGGCGACAAGACCACGACGAGCTTGAATTGCTAAATCACGAAGTTCCCCGTCTAGAAGAGTGGCATCTTCCTTGGATGAGAAATACTTCAGGCTTTGTGAACATCTCCATCGTATCCATTCCAATGGATTTTTCTTCGATGCAAGCGGGTGATGCTTCGCAATACCCTTAAAAAGTGCCAATCCAAGTAGATCACTTTCGCCTTCATAAATCCCGGCAGCAAAATGATCATGAAAAGAATCTCCCAGTGGATGACCAACGAGGAATGCACGGCCTCCATGAATCCCAAGAGCATCAACCGCGACCTGACGCAGGCAACGACTCGCAACAACCTTGGCAAGAATAGCTTCCAGTTCTCCTGATCCACCACCATCAATTACCGATGCTGACCACCCAGACAAAGCCTCACAGGCGAGTCTCGCAGATGCCATTCTTCCCAGACGGCCCAGCACAAGTTCCCTCTTCTGAATTGGCTGTCCCCAGGTATGTCGCTTGCCTGAAAATACAGCCGCCTGATTTAACAACAGGCTGATGGTTCCAGCTGCTTGTGCGGCAAGCGCCACACGCCCACGATTAAGTCCATGCCAAACAATCGACATACCATCACTTTCCTGTCCATCGAAAGTTTTTTCTGTACGCAACACACAAGAAGGATCTACTGGAAACCGCTCAAATTTTAGCGCATTATTGTGGGCATGCTTGAGTGGATGAAGACCATAGCTCTGCAATGAGAAATGTGGCGTATTTGAATCAGGAAGTTTGACAAGAACAATGACAGGACGCCCCTCAGAAATCGCCAGAAGTTTGACTAAGCGACCATACGTTGCCCCGGTAATGAACATCTTTGTCCCAGTTAGTCGATACTGTCTCCCGTCATAATCGAGTTGTGACGCAACCCTATGAAGGTCACATCCCGCATCTGACTCGGTTGCTGCAAAGACTGACATCGGGGTTCCTTCAGCCAACCGCGGTAACCAGCTTTGACGCTGGGCATCAGAGCCGAATGCAGTAAGTGCCGAAACAGCACCAATGGTTGAATGGACTGACAGTAATCCAGAGATCGTAGGATTAACGCAAGCGAGATGTGTAATCGCTTGCATGAGTTCTATATAACTACAACCCGATCCACCGTATGTCCGTGGCACCAACAAACCCCACAGGCCCGTTTCACCAATCGCTCGCTCTGCACGTTTTGACAGCTTGCCCGTGGGCGGCATTGGTGCATCTGCGAACGGAGCTGAAGGTGATATCGCCCCTTCTACCTTTTTATAAAGTTGGTCGTTATTACGAAGGTTTTCAATAGTGTCTTTCGTGCTTTCGACAATGGTCGAAATTTCATGGGACATTCCTGCCACTATCTGCTCCGCGGCATGGGCAAATCCACTGCTATTTTCCGAAGAATCTGCTTCTCCCCACACTGCTGACGTGAGCCAATTAATTCGAGACGGACTTTGAGGCCGCAGGACTGATTCTCCTCTTTCAGTAAACGTATGTTTTGTACTGTCTATTGTGCCGACTCCCGGTAGCAAGCCTTTTTCTGTACCGCCAGCTTGTGGATCAAAAGAGCGGATATACGATGCAAAATTCTTTGTGATACTACGACGTTTTATCTTAAAAGACTCTGTTGCTTCTCCATGTGCCACATCAAATGGATGATCAACAAGTAGAAATCTTCTGACACGCATTCGATGAGGCAAACTTTTTTGTTGCTCGGACAGTCTATGAGAAAACCACCGAAGTATTTTCGGGTGAGAAAGAGCCTGCTTGCGGCTCCATACTCTGCAACGAAATCGTTTAAGCAGAGCCCTTACTGTCACTGGTTCAGGTACTATGAATGCCACTGGCCACGGAAGCCCTTCGCCCGTCACACAAACTTGAGCAACAGCTGGTTCTTCTAGCAACACCGACTCCACATCAGCTGGCAACAACTTCGTACCGTTGGCTAGTGTCAGCACATCGTCAATTCGTCCAGTAATCCTCAACTGGCCGTCACTATCAATGACACCTCTATCACCTGTTTCCAGCCAAGCTGCACGATCGATGGGAGACTCTTCCCGGCCTTGAGATGGATCTATTACAGCAATCGCTCGGCATGGAGTACGCACTAGAACCTCCCCCGCACGTGAACCTTCTTTGGAGATCACGATTTCTATACCTTGTAATGGATGTCCAACGGCACCAGTTTGTTCGCATCGAGGATTTGACACGGCGACAACAGGACCTGCTTCAGCCAAACCATACCCTTCAACAAGCGGTACGCCGTGTTGTTGAAAAATACGGGCAGTCCATCTTCGAAGTGGAGCACCGCCTGAAACACAAACGCGTATTCGTCCTCCTAATGCGTCAACAAGGCTTGTAATTCTTCCTTGCTGAGCGGCTCGTGCCAGTCTGTCGTAGAAGATTGGTACTCCAAGAATTGCAGCTGGAGGGATTTTTACACACGCCTCAAGAATTTTGTGGCGATAACGAACAATATTTAGGGCACCTCCCCGAACAAGTGTCGTATAAAGATCGCCAACTCGTGCCAGCGCATGGCTTTGAGGTAACCACGAAAGCCGTACGTCATCGGGTTCTTCTAGAAACTCCGCTGCAGCTGCCATTGCATTCATTACCAACGATCGCTGACTGTGCACAAAGCCTTTGGGGCGACCTGTTGTGCCTGAAGAAATAAGAACCGAGGCTGGCCCATCAGGGTCGCATTGTCTCACTCGTTCAGAAATGGAATCGCGGACATTTTCATACGCCACGTGATTTGTACGCCAGTTTGCTTGTACCTCAAGGAGTGGCAGCCGACTTTGACTGACGTTTCGCAGAAAAATTCCGCCTGAAAAAATCAAACCGCATGGCTGAAAGAGCTGCAGATGACGAATTTGTTCTGATTGACTTTCCTCTGCATGAAGTGCAACGTGAACAACACCACTAAGTAAGCATGCGAAATCTACTATCGGCCATGCAGCGGTATGCGGACCAATATGGAGCACTCTGTCACCTGGCCTCAGACCAGCTGCCTCAATCCGTTCAGCAACTCTGACTGATTGTTGTAGCAGTTGTCCCCAACAAAGCTGCTCACCGGTAAGAGAATCAATAATTGCTGGACAATCAAAACTCGTATTACAACGTTCAAGCAAAAGTTGAACTAATGATGATGGCAGACATCCATTAGCCAGATTGTCTGGTGTAGCTTCGGCTGCATGATGCAAAGTTTTTTCCATACAGCAATCTTATTGAAAACCTTAAGGAGAATCAGTGCGCCACCACGAAACTCGGGAAGGAGCCGCAGAGAATCACTTGCTCTACAAGCACACCGTAATCCAAGAAATTCATTCTATCAATTCAAAAATAACTGCGATTCCCTGCCCAAGCCCAATGCACATCGTAGCCAAGCCAAGACGAATCTGACGATCTCGCATTGCGTGAATAAGTGTTGTTGAAATACGGGCACCGCTTGCTCCGAGAGGATGTCCAATAGCCAAACTACCACCACAAACATTCACCCTGCCGTAATCAAGTTTTAATTCTTCGACACACGCGATAGCCTGAGCCGCAAACGCTTCATTTAATTCTATGATTTCAATATCTTGCAAGCGAACTCCTGAACGATGAAGTACTTTATGAGTTGCGTGCACCGGCCCCGTACCCATCAAAGCTGGTGATACACCAACAACGGCTGTGCTTAGCACGCGAACCATTGGAGTGAGCTGATGACGATGTGCAGTTGCCTCAGACATTACAACCATTGCAGCGGCTCCGTCACTCAATGGAGCACTTGTAGCAGCAGTGATACTCCCTAGTTTTGGTATAAATACCGGATTCAGTTTTTCCATCGCTGCAAGGCTTGCGTCAGAACGAATCGACTGATCACGATCTACGAAAGCGAGTACGCCGTTGCCATCCAAACCTTGGCACTGAACAATCTCATTCTTAAAAAAGCCTGTGTCTGCCGCTTGTGTTGCTCGACGATGACTTTCAAGTGCATATTCCTCTTGTGACTTGCGACTAATACCACGACTCGAGGCGAGAAACTCAGCCGTCAAGCCCATTGAAAGGACTGCTCGACTCGAATTTGAAAAAGCTTGAGGGTGAAAGTTGATTTCAGAATTCATCGGAAGGCGTTGCATATGCTCAACACCTGCAACAACATGAATATCTTCTGCACCGGCTACGATTGAGTGGCATGCCTGTGACAAACCTTGCAGCGATGAACCACACAGACGATTCGTTGTGGATGCCGCTGCGGAAAAAGGCAGCCCCGCCAACATAGATATCGTACGCGCTACATTACCACCAAGCTCTGCTCTTTGCTGAGTCACACCTACAAGAACATCCTCAATGCATTCTGGTGGGACTCTGCCTCTTGCGACCGCTTCGGCTACGACCAAAGCGGCTAGTTCATCACCACGAACTCCCCGGAAAACACCTCGATCTGCATCAGACCGACCGATTGCAGTTCGACAGCAGGACACAACAACAGGGGTATTTTCTGGAGAGCGAGACAATCGCCTCATTTTTCGGCCTCAAGTAGATTTCCTTGAATAACTTTCACTTTCTTCCACCAATGTAAAAGGGCGACCAGATTCAGCATGAGCCAGAAGCCTTGCCGGCGGTTTCATTCGAGGCCCAAGGTAATTGAATTGATCAAGCCGACGAATAACTTCAGCTGCACCAATGGAATCACCCCATGCAAGCACTCCACCACGAAATGCCGGAAATCCAAGAGCATGAATAACAGCAAGGTCAATATCACATCCATCCCGAACAATACCTTCATCGAGAACAAGAAGTGATTCGAGTAACATCGGCAAAAACAATCGGTCACAAATTTGATCATCAGTCATCTGCTGTTCCGCCAAACGATATGGATCGATTAAGTCAACGAGTTTCTCATTAACGCATTCGATTTTTGCATCATGGCCAGTACTCTTGTATCTATAAAATCCTGTCCCTGTTTTGCGGCCTAACCAACCAGCTTTAACAAGTGCTGGTATGACGGGCGAGGCATCAATGCGATCACCGATCGCATTTGCCATGACCAGCCCAGCATAGAATGCCGTATCAAGGCCAACCATGTCGTAGAGCTCGAGCGGACCAAGGGGCATTCCAAATCGTCGAGAGACTTTGTCAATTCGTGATGGATCGACTCCTTCCCGTAGCAATTCAACTGATTCATGCAGGTATGGTGTCAAAACCCGATTTACCAGGAATCCCGGACTGTCTTGAACGACAACTGGAACTTTCTTCAGTCGTTTTGCGTGTAGAACAACTGAAGCAACTGTGGAGTCACTGGTGTCTGGACCACGAATGACTTCAACCAAAGACATTTTCCTGACGGGATTGAAGAAATGCATTCCACAAAAACGTGTCGGATCAGAAAATACATCGGCAAGTGTTGCTATCGGATTTGTTGATGTGTTCGTACAAATAACAGTACTCGGGGAAACTGTGGCTTCAATTTCTGCAAGTACCTGTCGTTTTAAATCAGTCCTTTCAATCACGCTTTCTATAACAATGTCTGTATCCGAAATTGATGAAAGCTGCGTTGATGACATAAGACGACCTGTCAACTCGCCCACTCTCTCCTGATTGGTCTTCTGATAATAACGATCCCACGCAGCCTCCTCTAGGATAGTAGGGATGCTTTGCTCAAGTGCCTCGGCATTGATGTCAACAAGCTTTGTAATAAACCCTGATCGCACGTGACGTGCTGTAATGCCAGCACCCATAATCCCTGCGCCAACAATTGATGGTATTTGCAACTCGTTTACGTGAAGCGACTTATTTGGAGTCAATTGTGCCGACTTGCCAAGACCACAGTCACTGCGGTTTCGTTCACGCAGCCGGTACACACGAACAAGCTGTTTTGCGACTGACGTTTTTGCCAGTTCAGAAAAGGCTTTGCTTTCAAGAGCGGCTGCTTCTTTTATTGGGTGTGTAGCACCCTGCATGATTGTGTTAAAAGCAACCATTGGTGCTGGATAATTTCCTTTTGTACGCCCCACAATCACGGCGCCTGTAGTCGCCACTAAAAAGTCACTCTCTGGCTTATCCATTGCCTGCGGCAACTGCGACTCAGACCGCCGTTTTAAATAATCTCCAGAAGCGATGGCTTGCTCGATTAAGACACATGCTGACTCTCGTGCTGAATGAACAGGTACGCAGGCGTCAACTAAACCAAGGGTCTTAGCTTGAGAACCGGTGATCGCATCACCCGAAGCTATTAGTTCAATCGCAGGACCCGTTCCGATTAGTCGTGGCAAACGAACAGTGCCACCCCACCCGGGCAACAGACCGAGCTTAACTTCCGGCATGCCGAGAATTGTCTTGTGATTTTCAGTCGCTATGCGTAGATCACATGCAAGTGCAAGTTCAAGGCCTCCCCCAAGACAAACGCCGTCTATTACTGCAACGCTTGGCCATGGCGATGAAGCAAACATACCAAGGAGGTTCCTGCCCTTATCACATAACTCCTTCAGGCGAGCGGGTGGCAATGACCAAACGGTATCAATCTGACCAATGTCAGCACCAGCAAGAAATGAGTCATCGCGGAGGGACTCTACAAGAAGGCCGCGGGGTGGGTTTTGCTGAAGAAAGGCAAAAACGTGTTCAAGTTCTTGCATGAAATCCTGATTCATCACATTTTGTGAGTGGCCCGGCACATTGATGCCAATAGCAGTTATCCCCCCTGATAATTTCTCAATGACGAGGGTTTTGAGAGTTGCTATTGGTTCCTGCATAGTCGGTGATCCTGTCGTGGTACTTCCTGCAGCAGAGCTCCGGGCTTACCGCATTCACTTGCTCGATTGACAAAAAACGCTAGTGTACCGAGGGTTTTAAAGACCGCTGGGCCTTTAAAAAGCCCCGCATTATGCTATTCATTAGGAAAATTTGGTTCTTCTATCTATCTCTTCTACACCGAGCAGTCTGATGGCTTCAAAACTAGGCGATTCACTAAACTTCAGTTCGCGTGCAAAAATTGCAATATGGCTTGCCCTCGTTGCAGTTGGAGTTTGCGGCAGGCTGTGGCAACCTGCTTATAACGTTACTCCATTCGCGGCGATTGGACTTGCCGCAGGCTCTCTTTTTGGAATTTCGCTCGCTGCTGCTTCAGTGCCAATTGTAGCACTTGTTATTAGCAACATGGTACTACCTGGCTATGGTTCTACTATTATGACTTTAGTTGTGTATGTTTCCCTTGCCTGTCCGGTATTATTTGGCGGTCTCGTTCAACGGCAAGGGTGGATTGCAGTCTTAGGAGGAAGCCTTGCCTCCTCTCTCATCTTTTTTATAACAACGAATTTTGCTACGTGGGCTCTGTCTGAACTCTATCCACATACTTTATCTGGCCTCACTGCGTGTTACATAGCTGCTCTTCCATTCTATCGATGGATGCCCGTGGGTGATGCCGTGTGGAGTATTTCATTATTCTCTACGCTTGTTGCAGTCGGGCGTATCCAGCAACTCGTGCAGCCGGTACAAGCCATCCCAGTAACAACCGGCCACCAACAAACCGTGGATCGCTTGACTGATGAGCAAAGGGGCCGACAATAGTAGTAGGTGGTGGACCTGATAAATGTTACAGGTCATCAGCCACACAGACTCACTCTCCGCGGGAATGGCGGAATTGGCAGACGCGCTAGGTTGAGGGCCTAGTGGTAGTAATACCGTGCAGGTTCAAGTCCTGTTTCCCGCATTATTCATTAAGGTTCTTTTGATGGACGACACAGCCGGCAGCAGAACTGAGTCCGCAGATTCTTATCCTCGTGAGAGCGATTCAGCATCCAAGCCTGTTGATGAAAACACATCTCCCGTGCAGGAACACGATAGTTCTCAACAATCAACTCCTGATGGCGATCGCCCCAAACGACGAATTGCAATAGGTACACAGCGAACCGATTCTGTACAGACAGAGACGGCGGCACGCTACACGTACATCACGTCCAAGACTCCTTCGACTTTCGGTGACACGCCATCAGAAACAAATGATGTATCTTCCACCACAACGGAAGACAAGAAGAACACTCGGCCGAAAAAAACAAAAGAGCGTCGCCGTGGCAAACCAGACCGTGGCAGTAAAGCGTCCGCCTTCACCGACTCTGTACCTCATCAGAAGCGGGTAAATGTCCCAAACCTGAGACAAGATCTCGATGAAGATCTTGAGCAGGATTTTGAGGCAGCCCTAGCCGGGCTTGAAGTCGAGTCATTGCTTGAACAAACGTTTCTCGTTGATCAACCAATTCAGGCAGGTACAAAAGTTGAGGGAACCATTCTCTCAATTGGCCCTGAGACAGCCTTTATTGACTTGGGAAACCAACGACAAGGTGCTCTTCAACTCGCAGGTTTATTTGAAGAAAGTGATGAGCTACCTGAAGTAGGGCAGACGATAGAACTATCCGTAGGAGGACGCAATGAAGAAGACGGCCTTTATGAGGTTGCTCCTGCGAACCGAGCGGTTGCGGTAGAAGACTGGTCCCAATTGGAAGTTGGCATGATCGTTGAAGTACGATGCACTGCTGTCAACAAAGGTGGGCTTGAGTGCGACGTTGCCGGAATCCGAGGGTTCATGCCTACCAGCCTTATTAGCCCATGGCGAATTGAAAGCCCTGAAGAGATGATCGGGCAAACCCTCGAAAGCCTTGTCACTGAAGTTGTTCCGCATGCTCGCCGCCTCGTTTTGTCTCGTCGAGCTGTTATTGAAAAACAGGCCGCAGACGCAAAATCAAAAATGCTTGAAACGTTAGAGCCTGGTGATCAGGTTGAAGGAATCGTGCGGTCGATTCGTGAATTTGGTGCATTTATTGATATTGGCCATGGCGTAGAGGGTCTCGTTCACGTGAGCCAACTAGCATGGGAAAGGGTGAGCGACCCGAAAGAACTCCTTGAGATTGGCCAACACGTTCATGCCATGATCAAGAAGGTAGACAGCGACACCGGGAAGATCGGCCTTTCGATTCGTGACCTTGTCGAGAGCCCATGGACCAGAGCAGATGCCAAATATTCAGTCGGATCAACAGTTCGAGGCACGGTGAGCCGAATCGCTGACTTTGGTGCCTTTGTGAAACTAGAGCCAGGTGTTGAAGGCTTGATTCATGTCTCCGAGCTAGCAACTCGACGAATTCGCAGTGTAAGTGACGTTGTGCGGGAGGGTGAGAAGATAGAATGCCGGGTTCTTTCTGTCGATCCTGCAGAACAGAGGCTTTCGCTCTCTCTTAAGGCTCTCAACAAGTCTGAGCCCGCACCCGAAGAAGACTCTTCGGGCGACGAGGATGACACACCAGCTTCTTCCGAAAAACAACATAAGAAGAGTAATGCCGCTTTAAAAGGTGGTATTAGTGGACAGTCAGATGGCGCCCGCTTTGGACTTAAATGGTAAGCACTTTTCCTAACGTGCGTTAGACCGTTAAAACCGTCTTTCCAATCCATGAAACTAACGCATCAGGAACCTTCACGGATCCATCCGCCTGTTGATAGTTCTCTAAAATAGCAACAAGTGCCCGACTGATTGCGACTGCTGTCCCATTTAAAGTATGAACAAATTGTGTCCCCTTTCCGCTGGGGTTACGAAAGCGAATACCTAGTCTTCGAGCTTGATAATCGGTGCAATTCGACGTGCTCGTCACTTCGCCCCACTCGCCAGCTTCACCGCGGCCAGGCATCCAAGCCTCCAAGTCATATTTCCTGTACGCGGGGCCACCCAGGTCACCTGTTGCTGTATCAACAACTCGGTATGGAATTCCTAAACCGTCAAAAATTTTGCACTCGAGATCGAGTAGTTGTTGATGCATCGCATCACTCTGATCAGGTGCTGTAAAAGCAAACATTTCTACCTTTGTAAATTGGTGAACCCGGTAGAGACCTCGAGTCGCCCTGCCATGAGCACCCGCTTCTGTTCGGAAACAGTGACTTATTCCACAGAGTTTGAGTGGCAGTTCATTGATATTAAATATTTTTTCATGCATTGCGCCTCCAAGGGTGATCTCGGCGGTTGCAACGAGTGACAAATCACTATTACTAATTGAGTAGATCTGGGTCTCAGGCCCTCTGGGCATAAACCCAGTACCCTCGAGTATTGAATCACGAGCAACATCCGGTGTTGTCATGACCGTAAAGCCTTCTTGCATTAATAAGTCGACTGCATACTTCTGTAACGCAAGCTCAAGAAGAACCCCATCATTGGTAAGAAAATAAAAACCATGTCCAGCAACACGACTGCCCG
>WLWF01002413.1_pt1 | contig 13602 bp, 20 predicted proteins | sample 6718331 | NCBI WGS metagenome assembly WLWF01 (sample SAMN12718692, study PRJNA515312) | sponge metagenome | isolation source: marine sponge | host: Mycale hentscheli | place: New Zealand: South Island, Marlborough, Capsize Point | collected 2003-05-01
TTGATCTTAGTTCTTTATCCTTTAAGCTTTTATACTTTGGATACTTTTTTCTAAATCTGTCAAAGAACTCTTTGTTTAGAACTTCATACGTGTCTGCTCTAAACCTCGGAGCCTGTAAGTTTGGTGTGTTAAATGCTTCCATACTACTTAAATAATATACTAAAAATTAATGAGATTAGCAAGTTAATAAAATATAGTGAAAAAAGAAAACCCCCACTAGTGTGAGGGCTTTCCCGTTGTTAGCCACAGAAACCAACAAACTGCGACAATATTTATTATGATCCTACTACAATAACTCTAACGTTACCTGTATAAGTTGTACTTGTAATAGTATAATTATTTATACTACCCATTGTAATTGCAAAATCAGAAGTTATATCCTGATTAGCTACTATAGCTATACCATTTATAGTTCCTGCAGTTACTGTATTTGCAATTACTCTAATCTGTGCATATTGAACACCTATAGCATGAGTTAAAGCAACAGGTACTCCTGTTGATGCCACATCTTGAGATGTTATACTAGTATCTACTACACCATTTGCTCTTGTATTTATAATTGGATCTGAAGCTGTTCCACTTACTGTAATATTAGTACCAGCAGTTACACTATTTACAGCAATACTTGTTATTGACACATCAGTTGCACTACTTAGTAATGTAATACCAGCACCTGCGCTAAGACCTTTTGTTGCTAAAGCAGGACCTACACCATCATTAACTAAATCTACAGTACCTCCAGCACTTGTTAAAGTAACTGCTGAAGCGCCATCAGTATACTGTAAAGGATCAGCAATAGTACCTGTACCAGTAAAACCTAATCCAAGAGCTCCAGAAGCAAAACCAGCAAATGCAATTCTCATTGCTAATGCTGTACCATCTACATCTACATCAATACTTTCTCCTGAAAGAACTGTAAATGTATCTCCTGGGTTAGTTGCAATTGCAGAATCTACAGAAGCCCATGTATATGTTCCTGGATCCGTATCAGTAATATCAAACTGACCAAAGTTATTTGCATTAATTACAGTACCTGGTACAGCTGATGCACCTGTAACGTGTCCATATGTATCAAAAGTAAAGTTAATAGATTGAATAAATGAATTACCTGAATTATTACTAGATAGGTCAGTTACAGCAGATGTATCTTCATGAGATACAGTTACTGTTCCTCCTACAGCATCAGCTGCTACATCAATTCCAGGTCCAGCTAATACTTTTGCTAGAATTTGATTTGTAATAATAGGAGCAACCCATATTTCAAATGCAGCCATGTCAGCAGATACAGTATAAGTTGTTACATCTGTAACAGGATCTGTTGTAGGTACTACATCAATAAATGCACTTCCAGCTACTGCACTAGCAGGTGGAGCTACTTTACTACATACGTAATTTACTAATTTTGTGATAGCACTATCTAAATAATCATTTCTAGAAATTACAGTATCTCCATCACAAACTAAATCTACTCCTGTGTAAACAATACATTGAGCATTAAATACTTCAGAGCATGCTGGTGGACAAGTCTGGGAAACTACGTAGGTTCCAGAGCATCCACAGTTTGGGGTATTACAATTTGAACAAGCCATTTTTTTTATTTTTATATATAGTTTTTAATTTTTTTTAATTTTATACAAAGCAGGTTAAACCATCTAATATTACAAAGAATCCTCCTAATTCGTTTGGATCTCCAGCATTACAATCAAACTCATAAAGAATTGGTGTTGTAGATTGAAAGTCTGTATCTAACTTTGAAGTATAAGGATCCCAAGTATTTGGAGCAGCAGCAGGATTACTTCCGCCAACAACATTTGTAAATGCTTGGAAAAAGGCACCTCCATCTTCAACTATATCACCTACAGTATAAGTAGCTGCAACATCCCAAGCTGCAGGTACTGGAAAAGAATGAATATCTGAAGGCCTAGCAATAAAATCTGGAACAAAATCATTTTGTCTAACATTACTTGTAAGATATCTTAATGCAGATGAACCTTTTAAAGTTGTTAATCCGTAAGTACTAGGCATTGATTCATAACTATCAACTGTAGCAAGTGTTAAAGATCCATTTGCATTTACTTGGACTCTAGTTGCAGAAAACAACCTTGTTGATCCACCACCAATTGCTACAGGTCTTTCTGCTATTGTAGGAGCATCTATGCGATATACATCATCAATTGTATCTCCATTTAATACTGATGCTGGTACTGAACTATTTCCTTGATTCCAAGTTATTAAATCATTTGTAATACTTACACCACCTATTCCAGTAAAAGGAAGTACAGTTGTAATTGATCTTAAATCATAAATAGTATTTAAGGTATAAGCAGAACCAGAATTATCTAATGGTATAAATGCTACACCTTTAAAGTGTATTACATTACCTATTCTTCTACATTTTGGTTTATCTAAAAGAGTATAAAAACTAAATCCTTCAAGATCTACCCATCCTGTATCTGTAATATCAGCAGTTAATTGATTAGCTCCAGATAAAGTTAAATCTATAGTAGGTGTATCTGCTACAGTAATTGTTTGCATGCTTCCTAAAGAAGTATATAGATCACATAGTACTAACCATACATTAGTAATTGAATCAGCTACTGTAACTGGTACAGCAACAAATGTTGAATATTCTGTACCATAATTTGTACCAGGATTTGATCTAGTATCTGAAAGTTCTGTTATACAAGGTTCTTGTGATTGAACAGCACTTAATAAATCTGCTGGCAAACCTGTTGCACCTGTTAAAGCGCAATATCCATTAACACTATCATTAACTAAAGCTCCAACTAATACATTTATATCATAACTTGATCCTGCAGTAACTGTTGCACTTAAATCACATTCAGTTAAAGCTACTGTAGGAATAGTAAATGTAGGGGTTGGCTCATTTTCAAGATTTGTAACTCTAATTAATATATCAGTAATCTGAGCTTGTATTAAAGCAATTTCTGTAATTAAACTACATATCTTTTCTCCAATTAACTGAACATAGTCTACTAACTGCATTGTTGTTTGTGTACCTGTAACAAAACATTCTGCTACTGATACTACACAATCAGGACAACCAGGTATATCTTTAGTTTCTGGAGTAACTCCTTCTAATTCACAAATCTTTTCAATTAAAAATTGAATTAGAGCTTGAAAGTCTTCAGGACCGCATGCTTGTAAATTAAAACATGAAAGATCATAATTAGAAACCTTAAGTGTATCTAAGATAGTACAAAGCTCAGTAGCCATAGCTGATACAACATCAGATACAGTATCTCCTGTACATAATTCAATACAAGGAATATCTGGTCCCTGCCAAACTACACAGTTTGATGAGATAGGGCTACAAGGTTTGTTATCTAGATTTAACGGTTTCATACTTTCTATTATTTATAATATACAAATTATTATTAAGAATTGCAAGAGCAATCAGATAAGTGATCACATGTATAATTAGGATCTGTTAATGCTTGTAATTCAATAAGTTCTTTTTTAATTAACCACTTTTCATTTTCTTCAGGACAACAATCAGATATACCATATCTTAATTCAAGTACTTTCTTATACATTATATCTGCAGCATTACATGTAATTTTATCATACTTATCTGCAGAACATATAGGTGTATTATATCCTGGTCTTACTTTTCTATTGTTTGGAAAGTACTGAACACAGAATCCTGTTTTGACTCTAAGTTCATCTTCATACACAGTGCAATCTCCATAAAAATTAAAGATACCATCTGGATTAATACTGTCATCCCATCTTTGAACACAATATCTTAATGAAGAATGTCCAGACTTTACTACATCAGTTACTTCTGCATCTCCATTAGCATTTATAAAAGTATAAGTTTGATCTGCTGTAGTATTATTAAATACAGTAGAACATTTGGGAACTGTAGTTCCACATGTTGTACAATCTGCAAAATCTAATGTTAAAGTAACTTCTTGTGAGTTTGGAGGCTGAGTTTCAGGAGCATAAAGACTAACTGTATAACATCCTGTACAACTATCTATTTGAATCACTCTACCTACATATTCTGCCAGATTAGTTGATGTAATTATAATGGGTACAGAACTTGTAGTATCACAATCATCTAATTGATAATATGTAGTAAGACAGGTATTACAATCTTCAAATAATATAGGATCTACTATTGTAGTCTCACTAGGTGGTTGATAGTCTATTTGTTCTACTGTCCAACATGCACAATCATCTTTGATAACTTGACCTACATATGCTGAAAAGTCTTGCAAAGTATATATTACTTCATTTATCTTTTCACAGTTAGATAGCTTATAAGCGGTAATACCTAAACATTCTTCACAATCTCTATAGTCTCTAATTACTCTTACATCTACAGGACAATCACATTCTACTGCTTCAGTTACTGTCCAACATCCTTCATATCCTGCTAATACAACTACACTATTTGTACCTACATATGACGATAAACTTTGTAATGTTGAAACAAGAGTTGCATCTTGTTCAGGATATGCTGTAGGATCGCAATTGGTAAGTAAAAAACATTGTTCTACACATTCACCATCTACACAATCTGTACCAGTTATAAGTGTATAATCTTCACCTTCTACACCTTTAATTAAAGGAGGAGCTTGTGCACAAAATTTTGCTGGTCCATATGTATATTGACTAATACCATCACAATCTATATAACTTATACCTCCAGAGTTACCTATAACCTCGTAACATAAACAAGGGCAAGGAGTAGCTCCTGTTCCTGATATCTTTAAAGTCCTAGATGGATCTTGACATATTCCATTATTTACTTCAACAAACCAAGATCCCGTATATCCAAAAAGTTCAATATATGTTCCAACATATAAAGAAAGGTCTTGAACGGTGTTTATTATTACACCTGTACAACTAGTAAGTCTATAACAAATCTCTTCACAATCTGGACATATCCTTTCGCCTGTTACATCATCTAATGCATCACAGTCTGTTTTACTTACAGGATCTAACTGTGATATATAAGGTGGATATCCTAAAAGATCATATTCAGCTTGTGTTAGTTCAGAACTAGGATCAGATACACTATTAAAAGAAAAAGTATAACATTGACCAACCTCTAATCCTAAAGCACCTTGCTGAGATTGTTGTACAAATCCTTGAAATAAATAAACTCCATCATAATTATTTATACTAAATTGAGGTATAGTGGGTAAAGCTTGTTGAGAACCGTTCAATTGTCCACCTGGATTTGTAATCCCCGTTCCTCCTGTATAACCTTCTCCTTTAAAAAATATAGCATCTCCTCCACAACATGGAATAGCTTTTATATAATAATTACCAGGTTCTATACAATCTGGACAAGCTGCGTCTACTGTAGGATCATCACATTCAGAATTTAAACCAAATCCAGTAAGATCTGCAAATGCTATAGATGTTACATTACCAAGAAGTCCTGATCCACTTATTGTATAACATGCTCCTGGAACTAATGTTACATCTGTACCTGGTATACTTAGATTTAAACCATTATATATATAAACACCATTATCACTAAAAGCTCCTGTAATATTTATCAAAGCTTCAGTACCATTTTCTGGACAACAAGGTCTAATATAAAATTGTGGTGCAGCTGCTGTTACCATTTTATTTTACAAATTTATTTATGTTTGTTTTAAGCTTTAGCTCATATCCTGCTTTACAAGATTTACATACAGATTTACCGTCTGAGGCTACAGCCTTTTGACATCCGCATCCTAATCTCTTCTTACAGTTTAAACATGTTGAAGCCATAATTTTTGGTTTTTGGTTGGTTTAACAATTTTTACAATCTAACTTTTTGAGGAGCTTTAGAGCATAGTTATAAAGTGTCATACCTTCCTGTTGTTCATGACAGGTTTCCACTTTAGATTTAGCTGCTTCTAAATACATACCAATAAGTCTAAGGTCATTGAGTTTATCTTTGACCTTAGCAGGAGGGTCACAATCAGCTACATCAATATCACATAGGATCTTTTGATATAAGTTCAACGCTTGTGTCGTCCTCAAATGATTATAAGTTACATAGACCACATGACTGGGATCTACTACATATTTTATTACATACACTCCATCAGGTAAATTCACATATGATTGACCACAGTTTTCAGTTTGCAAACCTAAATCACATCCTGTTAATGTAGGAGATGATTCTGGTTGAAAATGAACTTCTGTAGCATAAGTAAAACCTGGAACTGTAATTTGAAGTTTTGGTTCAAAAACAGCAACCTGTGCAGAATAAACACTTGTGTCAAAAATCTTCATAACACAAGGATTACCCACAGTTGGTATCTCTAAACTTAATACATGATTTGCCATATTGAGAAATAAAAAAAGGGAGAGGAGAAAATAAATCTCACTCTCCCTTTAATGAGTAATTAATTATACTTACGCTGTTACTGGAACAGAAGGTTCTGCACACTCATCTGCATTATCAGCAGCTTGCTCAACACATGCATCATTATTTACATTGTCAAGAACTTCTAATAAGTCTTCTTTCAATGATGCTAATGCTGCTACTGCACCTTTATCCTCACTTGCTGCAACTAACTCAACTAAGTACTGATCATTATCAAATGTTCCAGAAGGATTATTAAATCTTGGAACAGTGTGTAAGATCATTAGTCTATTATAAAGAGCACTTCTATCAACTTGTCCAGGACCTGTACCTAACATGTCATTTCCTTGAGTAATCTCACGGATACGTAGATCAGTTGCAAAATGATTTTGTCTGTAAGATTCTGATAAGATAAAGTCTCTTAATACAGTTTCTCCTAAACCTTGTGGTTGTCTACCTGCACATTCTACATCAATACAGATTCCTGTAAATTCACATGGATCACCATTTAAATCTACTTCAGAAGCATATATTCTAATAGGCTCTTTTCCGTAGTAATCAGAAGGTTGGAAAGTACAATCTCCAAATTTAGTTTCAATGTAAGCAGTCTGTAAAGTAAGACCTGCACACTGATCACCATCTGTTGCAGCATCCCAATCAGATACAAAAGTATCCCATGTACCTACAGTTGAAATTCCTGTTACAAGAGCAGCGGCAGCTAATACAGCAGCTGATGTTCCTGGAGGGTACACAAGCGTATCTACAGCAGTTCCTCCAGCATTTGTAATTTGAATTACAGGTACAATGAATGGATTCTCATTAAATCTTTCTGAAGCTGGGCTAGTACTAGCACCATTAAAGTTTGGTCCGTTACCAGTTACAACTGCACTTCTCCAAATTCCTTCAGCCCACTGCTTCATAATTAAATATGGATCAGATGCTACTGGAGCAATTGAATCAGCTGGACAGCATCCGCCATCTGCAGTAACTTCAATGTAACCTTGGTGGTTAAGCATTCTAAGAACTGCTTCACCTTTTACATCAACTCTTAAGTGATATTGTTCACCACATAAGAAAGTTGGACAGCAATCAGCAACGTCTCCTGCTAATGTAGCAATAGTAGTACCAACATTAAGTACAAAAGGTTGAGCTTCTGTTCCAAAAGAGTCCCATACTTTAGATACATATTTAGGATTAATTCCTTTAGATTTAATTGTCTCTTGGTATCCACCGTGGAAAGGTCCGATTTTATCACTTGTATAAGGAGAACCTGCTGCAATAATGAATTCACATTCATCAGTAAGCGGGGCAATTGGAGCCCATGTTTTTGAGTTATACAAAGAAACTTGCCCTGGTGTAAGAGCAACTGTTGCTGCTGAAGCGGCCACTGGGGGCGTTGCTCCTGGATCAGCTGGAACTGGATTAACATAAGAAGAAACTACAATAGTTTTTCTAAATGCATTGTTAAAATAAGCCATTTGTTTTTGTTTTTAAATTATAAATATACTATAATATACTAAAAAGTTTTTAATTAATCAACTATAGATTTAATTATTTCTTTCAGCAGTTTGTGTACCTCTTGGGTATTGTACTGGAGATTCTATATCTCCTGCTAACACACTTACTGTTTCGTCAATTATTAATTCTATAATATCATCTTTAAATTCTGATTCTATATTTATAGCAGATTCTTGATTAGTATAAGGATCTACACATCCTTGTATTTGAATTTGTCTTGGTTGTCTATAGTAAGTTAAGCTTGCATCTGAAATTTCAAACTCATCATTAGTATAGACATGAATTTTATTATTAATTAAAGTAGCAAAAGTCTCAGCCCAATCAAATGAAGGCTTCTTAGCATCATCTCTTAGTAATTGGTTTAAGTTTCCTTCTTCTGCAAGATATACAGTCATTCTTCTGTCTTTGCAACAGTCATGACATGCAAATACATCTACTCTTTTCCATTGAAGATAATCTGTAGGAACAGGACCAGAAAAGAAATCTTTCTTGTCTGTCATAGTTATAGGATCATTTATTAATAAAACTTGAAGATCATCTTTTCTTCTAGTTGATTGTTCATCACCTTCTTTAACAATGTTAAGACCATGTAACTGTCTTCTACACCACTCTACTTGAGCTTTATTAAAAGCCTCAACAATCTGCCAGCATTCTAAGTTATCATAATCTTGACTATCAAGTTTATTAATTCGCTGTTTTACTTTTATGACTATTGTACTATTTAACATTATTATTATTTAATAATAGGAGTTTTCATTATAGTTTTAAACTGATTCCAGTAGTTCCCAAACTTTTTACCAGCTTTGTTCAAATTTACATTTGATATAGTACCTGGCATAGGATCTTTCTTCTTTTTCTTTTTCTTTTTCTTATCATCTCCATACACAATTCTACCACCTTCAAGCATAGAACCTAAAGCTTTACCTTTTTTTTCAGCCATAATATTATTAATCTTTTTCAAAGTATTAGAACCTCCAGCTTTATAAGTACTTTTGTTTTTCATTTTTTTTTCTTTTTTAGTTTACCTAATGTAATTGCAAATCTAGCACGTTGAGCAGTCTTACCTTTACCCTTAGCTTTTTCTCTAAGCCAAGACTTTTTAATTCTCTTATTCTTTGTATCATAACCACCTTGTCTTTTGGCGGTTGCTGTAAGAGAACCTGGCTTTTTAATTGCCTTCTTGATATTTAACTTCTTCTTCTGTGCCATCTTTAATAATCCCAGTAGATAAAGATTTGACCATCTGTTTCTTCTGGTTCAATAAAAGTTTTACTCATATAGTAATATACAAAAAAATCATCAGCATTTCCACCTTCTCCTTGCTTTTCTCAAACGGCTGTTTGGATCTTTAGCAGCTTTAGGAAACTTTTTCATCTGACCAGCAGATCTAGCACAATAACTTTTTTTTCTAGAACCACCACCTGGCTGAGGAGCTTTAAGATTAGAACCAGTTTTACGGTTAATGCTTTTACGACCCTTAGCAGTAAGACCACCTTTCTTAGACTTACAACCACTTTTGATTGTACAGCCTTTCATTGCTCCTTTCTTCTTGCTACTCTTTTTAGCCATTTCTTCTTTTTCTTTTTATAGCTTGATTAGCTAAAAATGCTAAGAAGCCAGCACCAAAAGCTGTACCATATTTTGCTGGTTTTGACATATTGTCTAAAGTATCACCAACGTTTTTTACTTTCTTTTTAAGTTTCTTTCTTGTAGCATATCCTGGATTATCATACTGGCTATCAGTCATGTTAGAAACGCTATTAGGATTATACTCCTTACCTTCAGATTTAAATTTAGTTACTTTTTTACAACCTCTTTTACCATTCCAACCTGTACAAATTTCTTCATTGATACCACCCATATTATAACTTTTCATCATAGACTTTTTTCTATCTTCATAGTTATTTCTAAAAGTACCTAGTACTTTATTTGCATTTACTTTTCCCATTATTTCTTCTTTTTAGGTTTAGTGTGACCGTAACCTTTCTTTTTTAAAGCTAAATGTTCTTTTATAGTTTTAGCTGTTTCAACTTTACTACCTTTGTACATCTTATGCACCTTAAACTTTTTAGTTGTTGCCATTACTTCTTCTTTTTAGTTTTTCTTTTTCTGATAGAGCTAGTTCTTTTACCCATTCCAACTCTTTTCTTTTCTGCAACAGCTTTAGCCTTTTGTGACTTAGACATAGATCCCCATGTTCTAGGTGTCTTTTTAGAGACTTTTTTGCTAGGTCTACACTTCTTAGTTTTTTTATTCTTAGAAGATCCGCATGTATTACCCTTTTCATCAGTCCACTTTTCTTTAAACCAACGTTTTAGTGATGCACCTTTAGCTGTCTTTCTAACTGCCATTACTTTTTCTTTTTAGCTTTAGGCTTACTTTTACCAGCTTTCTTCTTTCTACACTTAGCAATCATACCACTAGCATAAGCAGAAGGAAAAACCTTATGAGCTTTCTTAGCTGCATAATAACAAGAGTCTTTTTTAGTTTTTGTTTTTTTAGACTTGCTTTTTTTAACTGCCATGTTTTCTAGAATTTCTAGTCCATGCTCCACCCATTTTCATCTCACCATATCTTTTTTGCATCCGAGCTGTTTTCTTTTTAGCCCGTCTCTCTTTTCTTCCAGCTTTCTGATCTGCTCTGTAATCTTTAATATTTACATTTCTTTTTCCAGTAGCTCTAAGGCCTCTTATTTCTTGTCTTCCTTCTTTAGTTGACCTTAATTCATTAACTTTTTTTAAAGCTTGCTTATCGCTCATTAGCTTTGAGGTAGGATCTGCAATTAATCCAGCAGCTTGATACCTAGAAACATCTCTCTTGGCCATTCTATCTCTATTCCATTTATCAGCTGCCATAATAGCCGCAGTTGCTGCTGCAAAAATCTTATTATTTGGGGGATCTTTTTTGTTTGCCATTTTATTTACGTTTTAAAGTTTTCTTTCTAGGTAAAGTTTTCTTAAGTGTAGATCCACCAGCTAGTGCTTGAAACTTTTGAGCTTCTTTACTAGCCATGCTTCTTACTTCTTTCATTAACTTAGCATCCTTTTGGATATCTTGAGCTCTTTGTAAAGTACTCATTGCTGATTGTACTTCAAACTCTCTCATGTCTTTCTTTGTCATGTTAGTAAGTTTAATCATTTATAACCACCTTGCTTCATCATCTTTACTTCAGCTCCTCTTCTATACATAGAGCCTTGAGTAACTTTATCACCTTTCATAGATCCACCTGACATATAGGAATTTACCATTCCACCATCTTGAAGAATTCTACCTTGTATTGATCTGGGATTATTAGAGTACTTGGGTATAGTTTTACTACATCCGCAGCCTCCACTTTTTCGTTTCATTGCCATATTTTCTATTTTTTTCTTCTAAAAGATCCTTTTTTATACACCTTACCACAGGAACCACCACGCTTCATTTCATAACCATTCATGGCTGATGTTAATGCAGCACCGCCTGTTTTCTTAAAACCCATTTGGTTTCTTACAGGTGTAGATAGCATAGGTAAGCCTTTATTACTTGCAGGGATTTCTTTCAATGAACCACCTTTAGACATTCTTGGTCGTTTCATTCTTGATTTATCAGCTCTTGAAACACTATTTCTTGGGTTTCTTCCTGATATAACTTGTTGTCCAGGAGATGTACTAGTACCTAAACTTTTAGAACCCTTTTGTTTATCATATCTTTTTGATACTCTATCAAACCTCTTTTTAGATATTTCTTTATGCTTTTTACTGGTTCCATCTTTTTTATACTTGTTCATCACGTACCTTGTATCAGATGGTCCTCCTGGTCCTCCAGATTCGTATTTTTTCATAGCCATAATTTTTATTTATTTATTTTTTAGCTTTTCCAGGTCTACCTCTTCTTTGAGGTGGAAGTGGTCTACCTCTTCTTTGAGGTGGAAGTGGTCTACCTCTTCTTTGAGGTGAAGGAACTGGGTTTACCTTTGGATTCTTTTTTGCCATTCCTTTTTTTGCTCCTGTTTTTTGCTTTTGCTTTTGTGAAGCTCTAGAAGATGAGCTTCCTCCTGTTGCACTTGAACTTCCTCCTGTTGCACCTGAAGATGTAGATGTACTTTTGCTCTTATTATTACTATTACTTGTAATTTTAGTCTTATTAATCTTAGTAGAAGTATTGTTACCAATAAGTCTTCTATCACCTCTTACATTAATATTCTTTTCTTTACTTCTAGCTGCACCAATAGTTGAGTTTACTCTTTTAGTACGGTTATTTTTTTTCGTAGTTAACCTTGCATCTGCAGCTGCATCAGCTCCAGCTTTTGAAACCTTTCTTTTATTTTTATTAGCTGCTTTCTGATTCTTATTAGCTTGTTTAGCTTTAATAAGTTCTGCTTTAGCTTTTGTAGCTGCAGCTCTTTTTTTAATCCTTTTAATGCGATCTGGCATGATTTTTAATTTAATTATTTATACTTGTTTTAACTTTTCCAATAATTTTCACACTGCTTAGTTAAATCATCTAAGATATCTTCATTAAGAGGATTCTTTAAAAATTCAACTACGTCAGAGACGTTTCTTCCCATAAGAGCATTTTTCTTAGTGTGGTAAATGTGACCATCACTCTTATGTGTAATATATTTAAAGAATGATGAATCTTTTACAATTGATCTAATCTTTAATGTTTCCATATCACAACCAACAATATCTAAGAAAGTTGTTACAGCTCTTTCCATATTGCTTTCTGCTGCATCTCCATGAATATATTCATCCATGTTTTCATATAGAATATCCAAAGGAGTTGACTTTTTATATTGTGTACTGCTAGCATCTACTACCTTAGCAACATAAAATAATTTAGTACTATTCTTATCAAACAACTTCTGTAATTCTGATAAAGCTTTGTTTCTCAACTTCTTATACTCAGTTCTAGTAGATACAGTTTCTTCTTCTTTATCTAAGTAAAACTTAGGTGGCTTTGGTTTAGATTTAGCATCTTCATAACTTTTAGCTACTAATGAAAATCCACCAGCTTCAATTGCACATAATTTGATTCTATCATAAGGATCATTTATATCTATATGCATAGGTTCATTACCTACACTTAGTTCTATCTTATTCCAAAATTCTAAATTATCAGGTTTTAATAATTTGACTTTATTCCAAAAGTCTTTGTCTTCTGGATCTATCATATTAGATGCAAGTTCTGCTTCTAAATCAGATACAGTAGCTCTAATTTGTTTTACCTTAGCTTCTCTAGCTTCTTTAGAAAGTTTTTTAATTTCTGGAGCAAACTCATTTAGCCCAGTTAAATATCTATTAATTCCATTAATCTCTAGACAAGCTAACTGCTCTTGGTGTTTTACACCATCAAATAAACTAAGTCCATAATTTTCTAATCCCATGTTTTCTGATCTTGCGTCAAAATAAGGTCTAATTACAATCTTTGATTGCGTGCTCTTTGGTGTTTCCACCATTGTAAAATCTGTTTTTGCCATTGGTTTTGTTTTTGGTTTCTGTTATTGGTTATTTAAAATAAAAAAGGGAGAGGACACCCCTCCCCCTTTTTAAGAATCTATTGTTTAGATTAGAATGATCCGCCAGTAACTGGGTTTCTCATAACAATCTTCAATACCTTAGTTGGGTCTTTTACCCAGATTGCAGGCATTGTTTGTGACATCATGACACGGTATCCATTGAATTGACCAGAAGACTGGAATCCTTGGCTACGTCCCATGTAGTCCATTGTACCATTTTGATACCACCACTTTAATTGATTATCCC
>WLWF01002415.1_pt1 | contig 13586 bp, 29 predicted proteins | sample 6718331 | NCBI WGS metagenome assembly WLWF01 (sample SAMN12718692, study PRJNA515312) | sponge metagenome | isolation source: marine sponge | host: Mycale hentscheli | place: New Zealand: South Island, Marlborough, Capsize Point | collected 2003-05-01
TCAAAGCCATCAACTAAAATTATGTGTTCATTCTCAATTAATAAATTGCGTTCTGTTAATTCTTCTAATATATCATCCTTTGTCATCGTTGGCTTCTTTTAAGTATCTGTTGTTCTAATTCATATTTGTCTTTTTCAAATGCTAAGTGCATTAAACAGGTGTGTAGTTTTGATTTGGTAATTTCATTGTATTTGAGAATGTCTCCATTAGTAAGTCCGTAGATAGATTGATACCAGCCCCATTTAGCAGAGAATCCTGCAGATGCTGAGGTAGCTCTATCTCCTTCTGAGTTGCTAAATAGTTCAGGATAGTTTTCTGTAATTCGTTCTTTAAACTGTAAAAAAAAACAAGCGAACCAAATACAACATCTAAAGTAACTTCTGTCATATCGTACTTTTCAGCACTTTCATAATCTTCAATTAAATACTGCTTCTTCTTTTTGTATGTTATTGGTCTATACAAAACACCAATTGCTTTGTTCATCTGCTCCCAATCTGCAAGGTAAGTATCTAAATCAACATACTCACCAAAACTAATATCATCCAGCTTTGGTATAAATCCAAACTCTTTATCGTTTAAAGTAAACCTGTCTATAAACTTAGGTTCGTTATTAAATAGTTTTGTAAGTTCTTCGCATATGTTATTGATATCAGTAGCTTTTACTTGTAATACTTGTTTAAGTGGTATATTACAAAATATCTCTACCATCTTCTGCTGTAGAAATGAATCCAGTTCTTTACCATCAGCAATCTTTAACCACTTTTGGTATTGCTTTAAAGTAACTTCGTTAAGTGTTTCTGGTATGTTAATAGTTAACTTCATTTATATATAAACGTTTAAATTAGTGAATCGTTATATACAAATATAAAAAAAAGTAGGTAACGCTCTTTCGCCGACTACCTACTTTAACCAAAACATAAATTTTAAATCAAGACTTAACTAAACGTATTTAGAAAGTTATTTTAAATTATAATTAAATATAATAAAAAAAAGCTACCTATTACAGTAGCTTCTAATTATTTGAGCACTTACGCTAATATACATCGGCTGGCTCTTAGTATGTTTTATTTATAATGTAATTAATCTATTTTTAAAATCTTCGTTTATAATATGTAATTTTTCAAATGTTCTTTCTATACATTCTTCAAAAGAACTGCAATAAGAAACTATTCCCCAACCACCTTTATACATACTATGAAAATTTTTACCACTTTTTGATTGTAAAACTTTAAATATAATTTTATTACCTTCTTTTATTTGAGTTAATCTACTATGTTCTTTTACTAATTTCATTGTTTTGGTTTTAATTAATTACAATGCTAATATATAAATATATTTATAAACTACAAAACTTTTTTAAACTTTTTTTTATTTTTCTTATATATCTTATCTTTTCTTATCTTATCTAAATGCTTGAGGGTGGCTTAAGCGTGGCTTCAATAAATGTGATATTCTCCTAAATTTGGATTCTGTAATTGGTAGCTTACTGCATACCTCAACGCATCAATAGCGTGATTAAAATTATCAACTGGTGTTTGTGATTTCTTTTCTAACCAACAATAGTTATTTAACTCTTTTATTAATTCTGTGCTATCTTCAGTAATTACTAAATCATAATCTTGTAATAAACTAATACCAAATGTTATTGAACCTTGTCCTTTGATAGCTGGCACTACATTGCAATCTCTGCTTAGTTCTGTTATTAATCTTGGTTCTGCTGAATCACCAACTATTAAATTATCTGCTGCAAACTTTTTATTTAATTGCAATATCTCGCTTGTAGTTAGTTTAGTTTGATAGAAACATAATTGTATATATATTATTTTATTCTCTTTATCTATGCTTGTTTTAACTAATGTTGAGGGGTCATTACTAAATCCATAATCTTGGCCATAAACAACTTTACCTACTTGTTGAAACTCTCCAATACTCCAATCAGTAAATATAACACCCTCAGCTTTATCCAGCCAAGCACCTTCTATTGTATGCTTGTATCTGTTTGGCCTTCTCACCTTCATTGTCTCTATCTGCTTAATATAACTTTCTGAAAGATTATCTAAGTTATCTAAATATGTTGTATGAATGTAGGTTGTATCTTCTTTAGTGATATTACTACCAGCAGCAACACCTCTATCTTCAAACCATCTTTTATAAATGAAATGTTCTTTAGTTGTTGGATTAAGTATTAATATAACTCTATTCTCTTGTATTTTATTTCTTACAGATAAATCAATCTTATCAAATATATCTTCATCATTAAGTTCTTCTGCTTCATCCATTACCCAAGTAGTAATACCAGTTAATGATTTTAGATTTGCTGTCTGGTCGCCTGAACTTGTTTTAATACCTCTAAATATTATCTTACTACCATTACCAGTATTTATTATTTCATCTTTAGTTATTTTGAACTGATCAATAACACCTAATAGTTCTAACTTTTCTATGAACTCAGGTATGATACTAATACTGGCTGCTCTTAGCGTGTAACGTGTAAATAATATTGTATGTCCAGCTTGATAGGTTAATAGTAATAGTACTGAGTTAACAGCAAATGATTTGCCTGAACCTCTACCACCAGTTACAATAAAGTACCTTGCAAATGATTCATCTAATACTAAATACTTTTTATTGAGCTTTAATCCGTGCAATGATATTTCTAAAATCGTGGTTTACTTCTTCTGAGGTATGTATATCAACAGAATCTTTCTGCTTGCCATAGATGCTATCTAATACCATATTAAGAGCTTGATGGTCTCCTTTCTCAATAACCTTTTCTATAACAGCCATAGCCATTCTATATTCATTAGTCATCCAAACTTCTTCACCAGTAACTGGGTCAATACCTTTTGTTCTAAGCTCTGCTAATTCTTTAAGAATTGTGCTTCTATTCTTTGCGCCTTTTGGTTTACCTTTAGGATTACCGCTTTGGCCTTTCTTCCACAAAATTAAGTTTTCTTCTTTTGGCATTTGGTCTGTGTATTATCTGTGTATTTCTTTAAAAACATTAATAGCTTTTTTTCAATTGCTTTTACTTTCTCTTTCGTATTCATATTCATTATATAATCTCTTAATAGTATCTACTAAACCTTTTACACAACTACCGCAACTTGATTGTTCTTTATTAGTATTAAATACTCTATTGTGTATATTTAATAATGCTCTTTGTTCGTTTATATTTACTACGTTTTTATTTAAAGCAAAGAATCCTTTTAAATACATATATTCATCTTCATTTAAACATTCTATATTTTTATAAGGAAATAATTTATTTAACTTTTCTTTTCTTGTATCGCATCCACAGTCTTTACCTAACTTGTCAAATATCCAATCAGTTGCTTGTTTTATGCCTGTAGCTTTTGTAATCTTTTCTACTGTATCTCCTAAACCTTTACTTTTCATTTTTAATATATGCTATTTTTAATAATACTAAGTAACCTATTAAATCAGTTAATGTATCTTCTGTTTTGTCGTTTAATCCTTTGTTTTTTATTCTTGATAATTTGTCATCTATTCTAACTTTAATTGCTTCAATAGAATCTAATTTACTAAATACATTTGATGGATTGTTTGCAGTATCTCCGTAGGCTGCGTTCTTTTCTAATAATAAATCAATTACTTCTTCACCAACCTTTTTAATTAAGTATTCAGTTTTCATTAATCTTTTTTTTTATTTCTTTAATACAATTGTTTATTGTTCTCCATACAACTACGTGTGATATATTAGTTGCTGCGGATAGTTTTCTAATGCTGTGAAATTTCTTTCTATATAAGTTAAATAACTTTCTATCGAACCAGTAGAATTCATTTACTATATCATCAACTACTTTTTCTATATCTACATACTTTGTATTGTCTGCTTCTATAATGTTTTTTAGGTCTTTATCTATTAGTAAATCTTTGTCAACTCTTATAGTATCAATGAATATATTGTGCATCATCTTATATATAAACGCTTTATTTAAAGAATCGTTATATAGAATATCGTTAATTTTTACTTTTTTACTATCAATTTTACTATGTAAAGCAATATAAAAGTCGTGTAATAAATCTTTTGCTGGTATTTTACTATTACTGCTTATTTCCTCAGCCATACTTAGCCAAGTTTTTTCATCTCTTACCAAGATGTGTAATATATTATTTACTTCTGTATTCATCTAATTCAAGAAGTATATTTACAAAATCATTGTATTGTAAAGCAATGTAATCTTTTTCAAAGTTCTTAGTAAATACTACTACTGGTGTTTTTAGTGTGCCTCTTGCATCTCCTTCACTTTGTTCTAATGCTTTCCAGATATTTAATTTCTCTTGGTTCTTACACTCCCAGCTGTATTCAGATAGTATGCCACTTGTAGTCATAATATCACCTTTAATACTTAATCCACCAGAGTTTGGTGTTCTTCTTATATTAGTATCAAACTTCTTAGCTAAATCTTTTGCAATTTTTAGCTCAAATCTTTTACCTTTTTGATTTGCATTTAAACTCATATCTTTTGAAAATGTTTTCTTATTATTGCTCCAAGTTCAGCATTATTAGGATATATTCTACACAAAAAAGCAATGTTGTACTCAAGAGCAGAATCATCACTACGATAGTAAGAGTCCTTAGTTTGTCTGTATTCATTTAATGTTCTCTTTTTACTTTTCAAAATATTTTTTTATTATTACAACAATTAAAGCACCAGAGATAAAACTGGTTATGTGTGATAGTATCAACATTAATAATATAGTTTTCATTTCTTAAATGTATTAAATTTTTTCTTAAGTTCTGCTGTTTCTTTGTATGCTTTTACATTTTGCATTGTTAATAATGTTTGTTTGTTTTTCATTTCATCAATCATTAACCTCAGCTCTAGCATACATTTTAAACTATCTTGCAGCGTTTCTACCGCTTCCAATTTACTTTGTGTTACGTTACCAACTTTTAAACCTTCTTGCGCCTTTAAAAGTAATATTTCTAATTTGTTCTTTGTTATTGTATAATCTAAATCTGTCATTGTTTTAAATCTTCTGAGTAAAGTAATTCATCACCTAATTGTTTATTTAGTGTTTTAATAGTTCTGTAAATTTCTATACTTCTTCTTTTAACTTCTTCTTTCTCTGCTTTGGTAGAATCAGTTCCTAAGTGTGCATATAAACTACAATCTATTTCTAATAGTTTATCTATTTTATCTTTGTTAGTCCAAGTTTTAAACTCTAAAAACTTTTCTATGTCTTCATATTTATATCTCATTGTTTTTGTTTTAATACGTTATTACCACCAATTGTAAATCCTAATCCACTATTATAATCAAATCTTAGCGGCTCGCCTAACATTGTTGGCTTACCGCCTGTTTCTTTATCTTTTATTTTATATACGTGAACTTCTGTCATCATCCACAATTTGTCGTGTGAAATTAATCTATGTAAACAAATAAAGTTATCTACTCTATTTGGAAACACTTGGCCACCTTCACAATCTGCTTTTCTTGGTGGTTGTATATGTCCATTTAATTGATGATCTGGTGGATATACACGCCTTGCAGCTTCTGTTTGTGGATGCATTGCAATAAACATTGTTTTACCAGTTTTATTACAAAACTCTCTAACATCATTACATACTTGATAATTACGTTCAAATTGTGATATTCTTCTATCGTGGTTAATACCAGTATAAGGGTCAATAAAACAACCATCACAATCTTCTGCTTCAAATATCTTTAATAGTTCTTTATGATTGTAAAGTTTTCTATTATCAATAAATTTAAAATACTTACTTATTTCATCGTGGTAAAATAAATATTCGTTCAAATCTTTAATTGTTTCACCTGTCCACATTTGTATAATATCACGCTTTAATTGTCCAGCATTGTTTTCTCCTGACCATATGCACCACTTCTTATTGTGTAATTTACTAAGTGCAGTTAAGTACCATAATATAAAATTAGTTTTACCAACATTATCTAAACCTAAAAACATATTAAAGTTACCATTCTTGTATAAAAAGTAATCATCTAATAAACAACCAATACCAACACCTCTTTTAATTCTACCTTCTTTAAATGCTTTTAAATATGGTACTGTGGCTTTATCTTCTAAAATCATTGGTCAAGAAGTTTTTGCACTTCATCATTTACTTTTAATAAATTATCATTTGCGTAATTATCTTTTCTTTTCTTTTCTTTTCTTAATGCTTGAGCCCTGCTTAAGCCACCCTTCTTACCGTTGCTAACATTTCGCTTGTGTTCTACTAACCTTTGATTATACTGTTCATCTAACCACTTAATGCTAATAGCTTCTTTTTCTATCTTAAATAACTCAGCATCTAATAATACACTCCATTGTTTAGGTATTAATGTTTTGATTTGTTTTCTTGTAACATTACACTCTTTGCTCCAGTAGTAGCAACAAACTTTCATAAATGCACCTTGAACATCTAAGTCCATAAATGATATTGATCCTGTTATCCATTGGTTAGGATAAAATTTAAAGTATGGTAATTCTTTCATAATTATATATTTTGATTGTTTTGTGAATCTAAATATACTTTTCTTTGTAATTCTTTTGCAATATTTTTTGCAACTTTAATTACATTGTAACAAACTTCTATTCTTCTATTATCATCATTTAAACCATCTAAATAATCTATTAAAGCATCAATAAAAGAATCATTTTTACCTTCAAAAGATAACTTTATTGAATTTTTAAATGAATTTACTTTTTTACTTTTTTCAATAACATTATTTAATAAATCATCAAACATATTGATTGAAGATTTATTTTCATTATCAATTTTATTTATTCTTTTTCTATTTTCTTCTATTCTTTTATCTCTTTCTATTTCTTCTTTATATAATTTATCATCTGTCATTCTTCTCCATCCTTCTGGTTTTATTCCAGTTGATTTAAACTTTTGTACTCTTTTAAATGCTTTTTGTGATTCCGTTCTTTTTTTCTCTTGTTCTAAATATTGTATTTGTTTGTATGCTTCTGGCAAATTCGACACAATGTCGATTTTGCTTTTATAATTATGCAATTTCATATATCTTTCTGCATTTCTATCACTAAAATTACAATTATCATTTATCCAATTTAAAAAAGTTCCGTGTGGTAATTCTTGCTTTACATTTGTAAGTAATTCACCTAATTTTATTGCATCTTGTACAGTTGATTTTAATTTACCTTCAATATTAAAATGAAGTGTATTTATTTCTTGTATGTGTGTTTTCGCTATCATAATATATTATCTATTACTTTTTTTATATAATCTAATCCTTTTTGACTAATAACAGTTTTATAAGATATTCTTGTATCGTTATAAGTAGTTGTATATACTTGCTCTATTAGTTTAAAACAACCTCTATCTACATATTCTTGGTATGGTTGGTTATTTATTCTTAGTATTTTATTTTCTCTTAAAATATTAAAAATTTTATTTCTACCAAGTTTTTTATAATTTAACAGCTTAGCAACTTCAGACATCTCCATCCATTCATCGCTTTTTGTAACTGTATCATAAAAATCAACTTTTGGTTGTACTTCTTTTTTAAAATCTAATAAATGTTGTGTAACTAATTCAAGTTTTTGTTGTGTAGATAATTTATTAATATCTACTTGTTTTTTTATTTCAATATTCATAATATGCTTTATTTTTTTGTTCGTATTTATAATATGCTAATAGCTCATTTTCATTAAGTGATTCTTCTGTATATAGTTTATCAAAAGCAAAGGACACGTTTTTAATGTCCTTTACTTCTTCTTTTGGTTGTATATAATCAATATACTTAAAACCTTTCTTTTGGATTTTAAATGCCTGTACCAATGAAATATATGTAATATTATACTTCTTTGCTATCTCTGGCATTGTTAGTCCGTTCATCAACATATTTTGTATATCCAACGAACTCAAACCCAATGCGGTTAAGATTTTTGATTGTTTCATAATACTTAAAAGGGTAAGTCGTTTGAAGTACTACTTGCTTCAGCTTTAGGTGCTTCTGCATCTGGCTTCCAAGTATCTACACTAATACTTACATCTTTGCCATATTGGTCAGCTTCATCTTTTAAATTAATATTTAGTTTGATGAATTTGTTGCCATTATACTCTTGTATGTAATCAGCGATTTTAGTAGGATTAATAGTTACTTTTAACCATTTAGGATTCATAACTTTACCACTACCACAATATATTGTTTCTTCTTTTTTATCCATTGTTATTTGTTTTTGTTGTTTATAATCTGACATCCAATGCCATTCTTTTTTTATCATTAAAATTTATAATATTTCTTCTGTTTCTGTTTTTACTTCTACTATATCACTTGAGTAACCTTGTGGTTCTCCGTTCCACTCTTTAAATTTATCTGTATAATAATCATAATCCATCCAACCTTTAAATAATAAACTATCATCTAATTTATATATCTGTACATTAAATGGTGTTGTAGTTTCTATTGCTACAATGTATGCATCTGTATCTTTATCGTATTGCTCTTGATACATTGCCAATTGCATTTTATAATCATTATAGTATAAATCACGTTCAAAGCGTTTTCCAGCATCATTAGTAGTTTTTATATCTACAATACACTTTCTACCGTTAAACGTTGTTAAAAGGTCTGCAAAGCCCTTAAAATTAACATCTTTATGTTGCCACTCTAACTTAATTTCAGTATCTACTTTATTTTGCATCATTTCAGTTAATACTGGGTGTAACATAGCATTGTTAATTATTCTATTTGCATCATCTAATTCTTGTTGCTTAATTAGTGTTTTACCTTCGTTCTGTTCTTTAAACTCAATCCATTGTTTGCCAGCTCGCCTTGCGCCTTCAAAAATTGCAAACTCTTTACTAAATGTATCTGGTTCTAATAACATCTTGTGTATTATAGTTCCAAACTGCATTGCATCTGTAGTTTTTAATTCTTTGTTCCAGTAAGCCAATAAATGGTTAGGAGATTTTTTAAACTGGCATAAAGCCGAGTAACTCAAGTGATTCTTTTTCATAATATATAGTTTAATTTATTTATTAAAGTAATCGACTGCCATAGCAAATACGATTCCAGCAAACACGCTTGTCATTATAAGCGTAGCTAATTCTACTGCATTTGTTTCTATCATTGTTTTTTAAAGTTATCAGCTTCAGAATCTGAATAAATACCATATTCGTAAGCGTTAATTAATTTTAATACTAATCTATCTTTTAAACGTTTCTCAGCCATTGCAAAAGGATAAGGTGCTTTACAGTTGTTTGGTGATGCTTCACCTGTACTCCAAATAACTTTGTTTCCTCTTTTTGCATCTCCAACAATAGCAACATCTTTATTACTATCTCTGTATATTGTAGGTGCGCCAAATTGTATGTTTTCTTTTGCTGCTATCTTTTCGCAAGCATCGTGTGTTATTATCCACATTGAACGTGTACCTCTTTTTAATTCCCAAAAGTCATCTTTTGATAAATTATATTTTTGTGCTAATTCTTTAATTTTCATAGTTTTTAATTTTTGTAAATATAGTTTTTAATTGTTTCATTCTTTGTTCATTGTATTGCATTGCAATTGTTTTTAATTGCCTGTCAATGTTTTCTAATTGTGTAATAAACCTTTCAAATCTGTGGCGATGTATTTCTAAGTCATTATTTGTTAGGTGTATTCTACAGATAATACGTTTGTTCCAATTAGCTCTTATTACTAAGTTGCGTAATCTATCTTGCAAGTATCTGTTAGTTTCATAAGCCCACCAATGATTAATATTATCGTTGTGGTGCTGTTCGTTATGTGGATGTGGATAATGTATCATTGTTCATTATATTTTTCCATTAAACTAAGTAATACTTCAGAATAAGAACGATGTCCATTTTCTTTGCATTTGTTTTGAAATTGAACTAATGTATCCATTTTGTTAGCTGGTACATAAAAAGTTCTTGTTGTATAATTTATTGTTCGTGACATAATATAATTTTTAAATGTTTGTGTAAATATATATATAATTATAATACAAATTACAAAACACACTAAAAACTTTATTAACAATTAAATGTTAATTCTAAAATAAATGTGTAATTCTGGCTACTTGGCCATTGTTCTTAGAGAATATAAAACCTTCTATTGCTTGGTTGTTAGAAGAAGTATAACCTTGCTTGTGATGCCAATTATCTGCGGGCGATGGGCTACGGAAACTTTCTATAGAGCAACCGATTAAATCTTTATTACCTATCTTATGATGTACGTGATGTGTAAACATATATCTGTATTTAGTTTCACTCCATTCTTTACATTCATCAGCCATTAATAAAGGTAATAAATCCCACTTTGCACCATCTCCGTGTGTACTGCCAATTAAGTTATTATAATAAGTATAATACTTTCTATGTTGTAAACTAATATCAAAAGTTATGTTTTTACTATTTCTAAAGTAAGTTGCAATAGTATCAGCCAAGCAAAAACCAGTTAAGTAATCGTGGTTACTGCTATTATATACAACGTGTAAATCTGGATAGAAAGAAACTAATGTTTCAATAATATTAATATATAAACGTTTTGCAATATGAAAATGTTCGAAAAACATTCCATCAACATCTTGAACCGTTCCTTTTGTAGTTTTACCACCACTTGGTGTATCAATGTGCATAACATCATTACCAATACACAATATTAATTTATCTATGTTAAAACCGTTACTTTTCTGTAATATACCATCAATAGCTTGTAATGTTCTTTGAACTGCTATTTGTTTATTGTATTCTTCACCACTTACAAAACTTTTACATAATTTACCAATGTGTATATCAGCTGGTGATATTAATAAGCAATGGCCATCGTTTACTTTAGGTTTAACGAGCTTTTGAAAGTTTGGTGAGTATTCCTTTAACTCTTTTAATAATTGTTGCTTAAACTCTTTTAAATCGTTTTTCTTAAAATTAGGATTCTTAAAGTATAAACTGGCTTTTTTGTTTTTTATCCAACCACTATGAATATCGTTAGGATTTAAACCTTCTGCTTCTGCTTCAAGTTTTAATCTTCTATAATCATTTATAATTTGTGCTTCGTCTGTGTTAAGTCTGTAACGTGGATTACCTGAATCTTTCCACCTTTTTTTGTGTGATTTCATTTAACAATTTTGTTAAATATAATAAAAATAAATTATTTACTACTTTTTGGAGCTTGTGCCATAGTAAAAAGCAAAGATGTTACCAATAACAACACCTTCTACCATACCCATTAAATGAACAAACAATTCATTGTGCAATACTTCTGGTATATATACAACTGAATAAACTATAAATATAAAACAAAACAAACCAACAACACCAGTTAAATTCATCATCCAGTCATTACCACCAGCTTTAGCCATTTCAACTTCACGTTTTCTTGCGCTATCTCTATCTTCTACTTCTAACTTATATAATTCAACTAATTGCTCGTGTATTTGTTGTTTATCTTCTTGTGTTAAATTTGGGTCTTTATCTATTAAATTTTTAACTACACCTAATAAACCAGCATCAGGTAATAAAGCACCAGCAACATCTAAAACGTGAGGTGCTTTCTCAGCTAAAAACTTTCCTATTTTAGTGTCTTTTAGTTTTTTCATCCACTACAGCTTTCACAAGTTTCATCGTCAATATTACAAGTACGTTCAGGTACAGGTAAATTTTCCATTCTTTTAATTAAGTCCTCTAAGTTAGTTTGATTTTTTTCCATCTACTTTATTTTTTGCTTTTTTTGATTTTACTTCTTGTGCTGCTGCACTTTTTGGTTTAAAACCTTTTGGCTGAAACTCTAAGTATTCAGCTTCTGCATCAAAGCAAGGACATTGCTTCATAAATTCCCATTTATCAATTTTACCATCTTTGTTTTTGTCTGGTGATAAATCTCTATGTCCGTGTATAGTAGCTTTTGGATATTTTGCTTTAAGTTGTTTAATTAACTTAATTAATAATTCTTTTTGTCTTGGTGTTCTTGTGTCTTCAGCTTTACCAGTTTCAGCATTTAAACCACCTACATAACAAATCGCTATTGCATTAGAATTATGTCCTCTTGCTGATGCTGGTATTCTATGAACTGGTCTACCAAATTCTATAGCTGAATTAATTACATAGTGATAACCAATATCACTCCAATTTCTTGGTTCTGATGTATGCCACCTTTTAATTGTGCTTGCAGATATACTATTAGAACGTGTAGCACTACAATGAATGTGTATTTCTTTAATCTCTCGCATCTTTTTTTCTATTTACTTTTTTTTTTGCACTATTTATTAAACGTGCTTCCATCTTAACAACCTTAACCCTTAGTTGTATGTTTTCTTCAATAAGTAACTCAATCTTTGTTTCAAGTTGTGTAATTTTATTAGTAAGAACTTCAATTTGTTTAGTATATAAACTTTCTTCGCGTTCATCTTTCTTAGCACCTATATCCATTTTCTTTTGGATAATTGCCCAAACTTCTTTTATGCCAAACGCTGAAATAATACCAGCTAAAGCCAATAATAAATTATGGTCATCCATCTTCGCTACTTTTAAATTGTTCATTATTCTGGGTCTGGTGTACTCCAATCACTTGTTGCCATTAAAGCTAATGCCTCTGTTTGGTTCATTACATCACCAACAATAGGTAAACTACCATCAGTTACAAAACTTGGCGTTACTCTATAACTTAATAAACCTTGAGTGTTTGCTAAATTTCTTCTCATTGATTGCGCACTTTGCTGGTCACATTGTGAAAAAAGCACAAGATTAGTATTGGCTAACTCAATTACTATATAACTTTTATTATTCATTTTTTTTATTTTAATATTTTAACTTGGTACATCTGTTGTTCTATCTAAAACATCCATATTTTCAGATAATCCATTTGCTGTGCTATACGGTGCATCTCCTTTAATATCTATTGAACTTGTGCCTAAACCACTTGCTGAATATCCAACTCCATCTACAATATCATCATTTGACATACTAGCACTACTTGTGCTGTCTGCGTTGTCAGTACCTATTTCATCTAAACAAGTCCAATTATTAGATTCAAAAGAACTATTAGAACCTAATTGCCACCAACCTATTGGAGCATTTCCTGAGAAAGTATTTAAATTACTAGGACGACCTTGATTATAAATTTCCGTTACTTGAGCTTGTGTTAAACCAACATTCCATCTAGCGCAGTTTGATAGCTGTCCATTAAACGGACTGCTCGTAGTGCTTTGCATACCAAAAAATATATTAGAAAATGGAGTTTGTAAAGTTCCATTTGTTTGAGTTTTTGTGTCAGTTTGTAAAGTTCCGTTTATATAAATTTTTAAATTAGTTCCATCTGCTACGCCTGTCACGTGATGCCAAGTGTTGTCTGGCATTACATCATTTTGAACTACTTCTTGCCAAGCTGAAGATGAATCTGCTGAAGTTCTAAATCTTATTTTATTATCACCATTACCAAAAGATATTTGCCAGCACAAGCCAAAAGCTGGACTTCCACCAGAATTTCTAACTCCAAAAACACCAGCATATTGGCCAGCAGCTCCTGTTCTTTTTACCCAAGCTGAAAGAGTAACTGTATTTGTAGCTACTGGAATTGTGTTTGTTTTTAAATGTGCTGTAATACCCCCAAAATCTAATGCATAAG
>WLWF01002416.1_pt1 | contig 13583 bp, 10 predicted proteins | sample 6718331 | NCBI WGS metagenome assembly WLWF01 (sample SAMN12718692, study PRJNA515312) | sponge metagenome | isolation source: marine sponge | host: Mycale hentscheli | place: New Zealand: South Island, Marlborough, Capsize Point | collected 2003-05-01
GGATTGGGTGGTGAGAATGGGTACCGATTGGTTCGTCGTCTGGTTGATCTGCTCTCTCGCTGCTGCGGCAACCCTGATCGCGTTTCGATCGCGGGCAACTCACGTGGCAAGGAAGAGTGAAAGGCTGACTTTCCTGGTGATCCTGACGGTGCAGTGTCTGGCGCTTGGGGTGTGGTTCGCCTCGGCACCCGACCCTCGATTTGGCTGGGGCCCGTTGGCGGCTTTGAGTGGTGCCCTAGTGGCGTGGGCCGCAGGACCCGGAATACGTCAATCCATCAGCTCGCGCGCGGGATGGGTCTTATGGTTGCCGCTCGGAATCGTCGCGGTCAGCGTCGCCCTCTCCATTGCGCGCGACCCAGGTTGGTGGTTTGACAGAAACCTTGAGGGTGCACCCGTTCCGGTTGTTCCAGTGCCCGTTGTAGATGTGGAAATCATTAATGGAATCGCGCGGACCGTCGGGCCTGATGACCGTTGTTGGCGAACGACAGTGCCGTGCGTGCCCTGGTACGAGGACACCAACTAGGTTCGATGGCGAAGGTCAAGCCACGCGTATGCACCACGGCGAAGGAGAGTTTGCTCGCGCAAATGGCGGCGGGCACGTCGGTGCTCTCTGCTTGAGGGTGGAGGATCCAATATCGATGCAGCGTCATCGAGCCAGACCGCAAATTGCCGCTCCTGCTCTTTGGCTAGTCGAGTAGACCACGACGAGGCGCTGACTCGGAAGGCTCCGATGGTGTCGTGCGACACAACGCCGAACGACTCGGCAAGCACTCGGCGATACATGTCCAAATCCAACATGAAGGGATGCGAGTCGTCCCACGGCAATTGTTGTCGGAGGGCTTCCGTCCGGAAAAGAACTGCGAGAGGCTCACCGAAGACATTAGTGGCTCTGCTGAAAGCTACGCGGATGAGAGACGTTCCTGGGTGAACTCCGGGAGCAATCCCTTGGGCCCCGCGGGATCGTTTGATGACTCCGCCTTTCTTGTCGATGATGTCTCGTTTTGCGGAGACCATTGCGGCATGGGGGAAGCCATCGAGCATGGTGACTTGGGATTCGAGCGCATGCGAATAGAGGACGTCGTCTTGGCATAGCAAAACTGTGTAGGTTCCGTCAGCTAGTTCGGTTGCTCTCGTCCACGTTGCAGCGGCGGGAGTACGCAATGGCAAGAACTCGTGGACGCACGTGCTCTCGCGCGCGTAACGTTCAATCCACTCTCGTGATCCATCTGAAGAGCCTCCGTCGACAAGAACTAGTTGAACATTGTCGTAGGTCTGATTCTCCACGCTTGCGACAGTCTGCTGGAGAAAATCCCCCCCGTTGAACACGGGAATGACGACTGAGACGAGTGGTGAAGAAGTGTGCATCATGATCGATCCTGTGACCCTCGGACATCGAAGAGGGTCCACTGCCCCTCCCTACCCATGGCCACCGGAGCACCAGCGGCGAGTTCCAGTCGACGTGCCACATCGGTCAACTGGTCTTCTGTATAGCCACGTGAGTCGACGTGGACCGCGCAGGCGCCAATTGATCGCAAATACTCAACGTCACCTCTCTCCGCGCGCGTGCTGGCCTCAAGAACTCGCTGCTCGGACATCGTTCCGCGGACCGCCCCGTACGACCATTTCTTCTGCGGATTCAGTAGCGCTTGCCAGAGATGGTCGTAGTCATTCAAGCGTGGCTCTCGTAGACCATTTTCCGGATAGACCATGAAGGGCAGTTGCACAACACCGCAGTGCTCGGGGATGCGTTCGTTGACGAGGTCTGCGTAGGCCCTGGTAGCTCTGGTGTCTTCGGCGAATCGAGATGCGGTCGAACTATAGAGAGCCCGGTATGGAACCACCTGATCGACTACCACGATCGTCACAACCACCCCGGCCCCCACAAAGGTGGCCGCCCGCTCTCGAATGCGCGGCGACGCTGTTATGGCAGTGGCAGCTAAGAGGAAAGTTAGCAAGAGCAGGCTTGGTACCAATCGGTTCCAGGCTCGAATTTGGGCACTGGCGTAGGTGGCGAAGAGACTGTTGAGACCCCACGGAACAAAGAAGAGCAGGAGCACTCCACCGAGTAGCGTCAGAAACCGAAAATCCCCCGGAAGTGGTGTGCCCTGACGAATTCGACGAAAAGCCCACAAGACAGCGAAGGTGAGGGCCGCAAGGCTGGTCCAGGTGCCGTAGTTGGTGAGAGCGAGAGCTTCATTGTTGGGAGCCTGCGCGGTTAGCTCTCTTGCTGCTTCGTTGTAGTAGCCCATATAGGGGAGAACGCTGACAGGAGCGGGAACCAGAGCCAGGGCCAGTGATCCTGCGAGTTCGACAGACTCATACGGCGGGCGGTTGCCAAGGTCATTGATGGATTCTTGGGTACGCGCGATGGCGGCGGGAATGAGAGCGAGAGCACTGAGCGCAAGCATCAGAGCGAGCGGCCAAGCATTTCGTGCGATGGCTGTAAGAGATGCGCCAGTAACTCCGCGCCATACGAGGGCGACCAGGAGCACCAGGATGCCGAATGCTGCGTAGTAAACACCCGACCAGGCAGTTACCACGACGAGACCGATGGCGAGCAGGGTCGTGGTGCGCCGGCCCCCGTCCAAACGACCTTGTGCAACGAGAAGCGCAAGCGCTACCCCTGTGACTGCGGCGTACGTCGTGCCAAGATAAACGTGACCAAGTGACCGCCCCCAGTGGTAGGGGATGAATGCAAAAGCAAGCGACAGGACCACCGCCCATAGTCCCGTCAAACCGACGAGTCGAAAGGCAAGAACGGTAGCTGCCGCCGTCATGGGAAACGAGACGATGATCAACAGGTTGAGTCCCAGAAACGGTGATGGCGACAACACACCGAGCAGAACGGCCAGTGAGTTTTGCGTGATGTCGATCCCGGGAAAGAGATTGAGGTTCATCTCTCCAGGAAAGCCGCGAGTGTCTGTTGTCTGGTACCACAGCCCGTTCCACAGATCGACGTTGTTGTAGGTGCTGAGCATGTCTCCGGGCCCCCAGGACGACGCCCACAGGCCCCGTATCGGCTCAAAAACCACCATCGAGAGACAGAAGCTCACTGCCGCGGCGATGCTCATATCGCGCAGCAAGGAAGCGGTGGTGTTCCGTTGCACGGATCCGACGTTATACCGGTGACGGCGGCTACGGTTTCTTCATGGCGAACAGGTTGCTGCCGTGGGCGGTTGGAGTGTCGGCAGCGTGCCTGTCAATGCTCCGATTGGTGCTGCAAGCACCCGCGGCTATTGGAGAAGTCCTGTGGGCAGAGGATGGTTTGTTTCCTCTGTGTGTCGTCAAGAACGACACCCTTTCCTGCCTCCTTGACCCCTTTGCGGGATATCTATTGTTTGTGCCGCGCGCAGTTGCAGGAGTTGTTGCACTTTTTCCCATGCAGGAGTGGGCATGGGTAGCCAATCTCAGCGCCGCCGCCGTTGCTGGACTCGCAGCGGGTATTGCCTTCTCGACTCTACGTCGCGAAGGTTTCTCGTGGGCCGCTTCCTTGCTGGTGGCATTGTTGATTGTGATCGCGCCGATTGTCGGATTGGAAGCCATCAACGCGGTCGGTAGCGCTTACATACCACTTCTATTCGCGAGCTCCATTGTTGTTGCCTATCCGCCCCACACGCGTGGTGGCCTGGTGGCTGCCGGGCTTCTGCTCGCGGTAACCATCGTGACGATTCCCTCTGCCATCGTCTTGGTGCTTGGCATTGTGATCGTGGCAGCACGCGGACGCGTGGCGTGGCGAGTCGCGTCGGGCTTTATCGGCGTTTTGGTGTTGGGAGGGGCGGCTCAATGGTTTGTCGGCAGGTCTGCTGAGACCCCTAGAAGCATGGAAATCACGACGCAGGGCTTGACGGACTGGATCAGCGCACTGCCTCTTGCCCTGGTGTCTTTTTGGCCGGGACTGTATTTCGGCGAAGCCACAACTTTTGGAATCTTCGTCATTCCTCCTTTTGCACTGACCGGACTCGTTCTCGCTGCCCTTGCGGTAGGTGTTGGCGTGTGGAGTGCTACCCGCGGGAATCCGGCGACAGCTGTTTTGTTACTGAGCGGATTCGGGTTGGGTGCGATCCCTACGCTGACCGGCTACGCCAATAATCGCTATTTCGTACTGCCGGCGATCTTGTGGGGAGCAGCACTTGTGTTGGCTGTTGATGCTCGGTGGGGTCGGGTTCGACGCTCGTTGATGCCGGCGGTCCTGGTGGGGTGTCTCGTGGTTTGGTGGCCAGCCTTCCCGGCATCACCGTGGCGTGCCGGTGCCTCACCGCAGTGGAGTGCCGAGGTGGAGCGCCTGAGTTCCGAGTGTCGAGGAGACCCCGGGCGTCAAGTGCAGGTGCGATTTACACCCGATTGGCCAATGGAAATGACCGTGTTGGATCCGATCACTACGGCAGATGCACTCTGCATTGAGATTCGAGAAGCCTTGGGTGTCGAGGGCGGAAACGGATTTCAATAAGCAGTCAAATCGCACTGCCTTGAATGACCACGCTTGACGTCCGGTTGCGCCACGTATGCGTGGAAGTGTCGAACCGCAGAAGATGAGGATTCAGTCGCTGCTTCACGCGAGCCGGCTGCTCCCATAGTGCTCGCTCGGCGGCAATCTGAGCCCGGGCGCTGACGGGTATGTCACCAGCAAAGCTCGCAATCTCAGCTCGGTATTGGTCCTGATTAACGCCGAGGTGATTGCCGTGATACCGAAAGCCACCCAACACTGCCTCCATCACAAAGGGCTCTGCATACGCAGCGAGCGACCACCACAGGTATGAGTCTCCTGCTAGTCGAAAGCCCGGAAGCCGGTTGAAGTCGATGGTGGAGTGAATGGTGCGACGCCAGAGAGTTGACTCCTGTTGCACAGTGGGCAACCCACGGCCATAGAGACCCTGTCGCAAGAAGTTGCGCCGATACCGGAATGGAAGTCGGGTGTGAACCATTGATGTGTCCGGCGCGAAGTACGCGTGAAGGCCCATCAACCACTGAACCTGGGCTGCTCGATCGACGCGAGCCAACAATGAGACACACGTGGCGTTCCACAGATCACCCGCATTCAGGTAGGCGTACCAGTCAGCACCCCCGAGTGAATCCAAATAAGTCATTCCACGGGCCAGGCCGTCGTACATGCCCACATCGGCCTCCGAACGAATATGTACTTGTGCGTTGTCGGGCGCGAATGCATCGGTAATTTCGTGAGCTCGGGCAACCGTACTGTCGGTGGATCCGCCGTCTTGGATAATGTAGACGAGCTCGATACCACTCTCTGTGAGCCCTTTTTGCCTGAAGATCGACGCTGCAGTTTCGGCGATCCAGCGCTCAGCATTGAGTACCGGAGTGACGACACCGACGCGCATGGGATCACGGTAGTCCCTATTCGATGAGTGGTTCGCGCTTCGTGTGGGAGCCTGCCCTCGTGAGAAGTACTAGGGAGCGCGCAAGCCTCATCTGGGTGCTGGTAGCCGCCTACTCGGCTCTCACCATCATCACGCTTCTGGTCTGGGATACCCGCGGTGTTTACTCACCCACGGGTGATGAGCCGCACTACTTGGTGATGTCCGATTCCGCGACCGTTGACCGATCTTTGGAATTGACGCAGGCCTACCTTCGGGAATTTCAGGAGCAGCGGTTTTACGAACCAGGCCTCGCGGACCTGGGTGTTCCTGACGGTGAGATCCTCGGCCCGCCAGCCGCCCACGTCATTTCAACAAGTCAAGGGCATGTCAGTTGGCACGGTTGGGGTATCGCGGCCCTGGGCAGCCTGGCCCTGCCCTGGGGCGGGGTTCTCGCGGTTCGACTCCTGATGGCTGTATCCGGGGTTGTTCTCATCCTCTGCACATGGAAACTTACCCAGCGGTGGTCGGTGGCTCCCGTTCGCCGCGCAGCATCTGTGGCGGCGCTCGCCATCGCCTACCCGGCCCTCCTCGCGGGGGGTCAGATATTCCCCGACTTGTGGGCTGGAGCGCTGGTTTTGCTCGGAGTCACCTGGTTGCTCACGCCTCACTGGCGGACGTCTGTTCCAATAACGACGAGTGTCGGAACGGCAATAGGGCTCTTGCCCTGGCTTGGGGTCAAGTTCGCTCTTGCGGCCCTCGTGCTCGCGGCAGCAGCAACAATCAAGTTGGCACTCAGGCGCGACCCGGGTGTTGTGCGTACTCGCGTAGCTTTTCTCGTTCCCGCGGCGTCTTTGCCCCTTCTGCTCGTGGGCTATCACCTCTGGGCGTTTGGTTCTCCTTTTGGCCCGCCGCTAGATGGAGCGCTCGTCTTCGGTCGCGATTTTTGGATGCTGCTGCCTGGGTTAGTGATGGATCAAAACCAGGGCTTCCTTTCGTACAACCCGTTGCTGTGGCTGGCGCTGCCCGGCGTTGTTCTCTTGTGGCGTACGGCGCGAAAGGTTGCTGCGGTGTGGGCAACAGTCTTCGTTTCTCTGTGGATCCCTGGCGCCGCCCATCCAGGCCTCTACGGTTTGGGTAGTTTCAATGGTCGGTATTCATGGGCGCTCGCGTGCTTGGCGATTGTGCCGGCCACGTTCTCGCTGATGTGGCTCGCACGACGAGCGCGAGTGTCCTTTTGGTTGGTCACCGGCTCAGCGGTGGGTTTTCAGGCGTACCTCTACGTGGTGGGAACGTTCGTCTCCGGCTCTATCGTGGGCGGACCACTCGGACTTGATCTCTACACACGGCCGATAGGCACGTGGCTGGAGACGTATTCAGCCTGGTGGTTCCCGCTGCAAGGTTTCTTTCCCGCATGGTTTGACCCCGATTGGTCCTTTGCCTTTTGGCCCAACTACCTGTGGCTTCTGTTGGCCGTCGCAATGATTGCCGCCGCCGGTTTGCCATCAGGACCTGTGTTTACTCGAAAGCCGCTTGTCGGCGGTCTTGGGGCAGCGTTCGTGGTGGCGCTGGTGGTGGCGGGGTTGACCACTTCCCTAGGGGCGCGCTCAGAAACGGACATTGTCACGGTAGACATTCGTGCGGGGGAGCGGCCAGCAGGCTTCGTCGCCGACGGAGCGCTACGCGCCATGAGATTGGGCCCCTACACCTGGGGAGTCTTATACGCGGCGGAAGGTACGGAAATTGTCGGCAAGTGGGAACTCGTCCGAGGAGCCGACGGAGTCGTGGTTGCGTCCGGTGAAATTCAGGGCAGCAACGGACGGGAGGCGTGGACAGGATCGGTAGTCAAGTATCGGGCGGCCGTCCCGCAGGAGTATCTGCTCAGGGTTGGCTGGTACGGAGACGCAGACATCAGTATTCGAGCCCTGACGGTGAGCCACGGGGACTCCCCACCGCCGGCTCGCGATCGCTAGGCTCGTCCCATGCCTGTTCCCCGCAAAGACCGAGATATTTTTGAGAATCTCTTCGTCCTCGAGCTCGCCAACAACCATTGGGGGCAGATTGGCCGGGGTCTCAAGATCGTTCGTGACTACGGCAGCGTTGTTCGTCACAATGGCGTGAAAGCTGCCATCAAACTTCAGTTTCGAGATGTTGATCATTTCATCCATCCAGAGTTCGTGGGAAATGAAGATCTCCGCTACATCAAGAAGACCGAAGCAACTCGTATGCGACGGGAAGACTTTGCGGAAATGGTTGCGGAGATCAAGAACGTCGGATGCATTCCGATGGCTACCCCCTTCGACGAAGCATCGGTTGACCTGTGTGTGGAATTCGACTTTCCCATCATCAAGGTGGCTTCCTCTGACGTGAACGATTGGCCTCTATTGGAGAAAATTGCCTCTGTTCGACGGCCAGTCATTGTCTCGAGTGGGGGAGCGACGGAGAAGAATCTGGACGACGTCGTCACGTTCTTCGAAAAGCGGGCGATTCCACTGGCCATCAATCATTGTGTTTCGCTGTACCCATCCGAAGATCATGAGTTGGAGTTGAACCAGATCGACTATCTCAAGGACCGGTATCCCGAGCACGTGATTGGGTTTTCTACCCACGAGCAGTACGACTGGGAAGCATCCATGTTCATCTCATACGCAAAGGGCGCCCGCACATGGGAACGTCATGTGGATATTGACCACGACGGAGTTGCTGTATCTCCGTATTGCTCTCTGCCCGAGCAGGTGGATACCTGGTTCCGAGCTTTCCACAAAGCGAAGGAAATGTGCGGAGGCTCTCAGACCGAGCGCCGCGTCATACCGAAGCGGGAAGCCGAGTACCTGAATGCCTTGGTGCGTGGTGTCTACGCACGGCGTGACTTGGAGCCAGGCTACGTCTTTTCTAAAGACGCTTTCGCAGATGATTTCTACATGGCAGTTCCATTGCGCAAGGGTCAGGTTTCCGGTCGGGAAATTATCAATGGGGAGCGACTGGTCGCAGGAATCCTGGCAAATGAACCCTTGACGATAGATCACATGGACGGTCCTTATTCCGAGGATTCCGTACTTCGTGGCTACATCATGAATCGAGGGTTGTAAGAGCCGTGGATCTCGGGCTGCGGTCCGACGAACGCATCCTCGTCCTCGGATCCAGTGGATGGTTTGGCCAAGAGTTCATGGCCTTGCTCCCGACCGATAACACTGTTTTGGCCGTCCCAGGTCCAACGAGTGGCGCCCACATCGAAGATCAGCAGATTGTTGACTTCGCCCCCACCATCGTTGCGAACTTCGCGTTCCTGACCCGTGAGCGTGTGGAAAGCGACGGCGTGGAGGCTTTTCTTGCGATCAATACGCAGTTGACCGAACGCTTTCTTCGCTTTGCGCAACTACCTGGCGTTCGGGGTCTTCTCACAATTTCGAGTGGAGCGGCGATCACGGAACCTGACCACCCGTACGGCCAACTCAAGTTGGCAGAGGAACAGGCCGCGTTGTCCTTGAACTCGCCTAGTCGAACAGCGGTGGTAGCACGTGCCTACTCGGTTTCTGGTCCCCATGTGCGCCGGCCAGAGCAGTACGCGTTCTCTGACCTGATCATGCAAGCGATGCAGGGCAACATCAAGATCAAGGCACCCGTGCCGGTTTACCGGCGCTATTGCTCTGTCGCAGACACTTTGACCGTGGGTATGCGATCTCTTGATGCTGGACGGAGTGGCGTATTCGAAACCGGTGGTCCGCTGGTGGAGATGGGGGAGTTGGCCGAAGCGGTGCGCGCCGAAATTGCGCCCCATGTCAGCATTATTCGCGCCTGGGATCCGGACAGCACCCCACAGCGCTACGCATCGGATGACACGTCGTGGCGAGACTGGACATCGGCCGCGTCGGTACGGCCGTCTGACCTCATCGAGCAAATCGCAGCCGCAGCCCGAGGCCTGGGGAATCCGCGCACCTAGACTCCTCATCATCTGTAAGGGAGGCCCATGGATCGTCAGCGTACGTATGCCGATCATGTAGCGGACATCCTTGTGTCCTTGGGCTATACCCATTGCTTCTTGGTGCCGGGCGGAGCCATCATGCACTTGGTTGATGCCGTGCGGACCCGCATGGAGTGCATCCCCGTGGTGCATGAGGTCGCCGCCGTGATTGCTGCCGAGTACTTCAACGTGACATCATCCAATGCTCGCGCTTGCGCTCTTGTCACGGTCGGTCCCGGCGTCACGAATGCCCTCACCGGCATGGCCGGGGCCTACCTCGATAGCCATGACGTGCTTGTCCTTGCCGGGCAGGTGAAGTCTGCCGACTTATCTCGTGGCGAGGTGCGTCAGCGGGGTATCCAGGAACTTGACGGGGTGGCAATGGCGGCACCTGTCACCGTTTCCGCTCGTTGTATTGAGACGCCCATTCCCGATGAGGAACTCATCAAGCTCGTCACCTCGGGCATTCAGGACCGCAAGGGTCCGGTTTTTCTCGAGATGTGCCTCGATGCGCAGGGTGCACCCTGGCCGACCGCCCCGGCGCCATCGGGAGTTCCCGGCAGTGAGGTTTCCGGTGAGTTCGTTGAGGCGGCCGATCTCGCAAGTGACGTCATCCTTCGTGAGCTTCGTGCAGCCGAGCGTCCGATTCTGCTGGTCGGTGGGGGTGTCACGCATGAAGTTGCTCAGGGATGCTCCGAGAACTTGGCGCAGCTGGGAGTGCCACTGATGACCACCTGGAACGGCTTCGACAGGGTGGCTGATGATCACCCATGTTTCGCGGGTCGACCCAATACGTGGGGCCAACGTCGGGCCAACGTGATTCTGTCTCAAGCAGATTGCATCATCGCCCTAGGAACTCGATTGGGTATCCAACAAACCGGCTTTAACTGGCAGCAGTGGGGACCTCCTGAAGGTGCTGGCGTAGTGGTGCAGGTGGATGTCGATAAATCTGAGTTAACGAAAGGTCACCCGCGTGTCGATCACGTTATTCAGGCCGATGCCAACACAGTCTTACAGAAGATCGCTCAAGGTGAGCCGACATCCATTACTCCCTGGTGGGAGCACATCGCGCTCGTGAACGAGCGAATACCACTTCTTGATCCCGAGAACCACACGGGTGATCGGTATCTGTCCCCCTATCAACTCGTCGATCAGCTCTCGGATGTGATGACCGGGAGTGATGTGCTCGTTCCAGCAAGTTCGGGGAGTGGTCAGTTTGTGCCAATGGAAACATTCCGATCCACTACCGGGCAAAGAGTGGTGACGAACAAGGGATTAGCGAGCATGGGCTACGGCCTCGCTGCTGCGATCGGTGCAAGTGCCGGAACGAACTCCCGCGTAGTTCTCGTCGAAGGAGATGGCTCGTTCTCGCAGAACATCCAAGAACTGGGAACTCTGGCCTTGCACGGCTGGCCAGTCAAGATCTTCCTGCTCGATAACGATGGATACGCCTCGATTCGCACAACTCAGCGGAACTACTTCAACGGGGCATACCTGGGATGTGATTCGACGACCGGTCTGGGCTTTCCTGACTGGCATGTCCTCGCTCAATCTTTTGGTGTTCCTTCTATAGATGTTGGGCCAAATGGTCTTCAGGAAGAAGCCGCTCGCAAACTCTTCGACCAGCCCGGGCCTGCACTTTTCGTTGTTGCCGTGGACCCAGAGCAGACCTACTTCCCCAAGGTGACGAGCACAGTGACCGAGGATGGCTCCATGAAGTCGAATCCATTGCATGAGATGTCTCCGCCACTGCCGGAGGATGTTGTTCGCGTGGTGCTGGCCTTCCGGCACAATGGCGAATCGTGAGCCGCAGGACAGCCCTCGTCACGGGGGGAAGCCGAGGCATAGGGGCAGCCATCGTCGAGCACCTGCCGAGCGATGGCTGGTCTGTGCTCAACCCCACCCGTGGCGAATTCGATCTGACCGACTTTGCTTCCATCGATTCTTATTTGGACTCGATCGGCCCTGTCTTCGGGGTTGTGTTCAACGCTGGAGTCAATCCGCCGTCGGATTTTGCTGAGATCAGCGAGATTCAATGGGCGGAGATTTTGCGGGTCAATACCGAGAGTTGTCTCCATATCCTTCAACGCCTCGCTCCCGCGATGGCCGACACCGGTGGCGGCCGGATCGTTGCGATCTCGTCGGCGTATGCCGGACGATCTCGAAAAGGACGAGCTGCCTACAGTGCGTCCAAGGCCGCACTGGAATCGTTGATTCGATCAGTGACTGTTGAGTTTGCCGATCGAGGGGTAATTGCAAACGCCGTTGCTCCAGGTTTCGTCGACACCGAACTGACTCGTGTGAATAACGATGCTGCAATGATCGAGCGTTTGCTGGAGAGAGTTCCCGTGGGACGTTTGGCACAAGCCGGTGAGATAGCCCAAGCGGTTGCCTTTCTTCTTTCTCCCGACAATCACTACATCTGTGGCCAGGTCCTCGCGGTCGACGGTGGCTGGGCGTGCACATGACCGCCCTTGAACCACTGGTCATCCAGTCTCGCCAAGGCGACTACCCTGTCTCGTTCCACCGCGCGATCACACACGCGATAGATGCATTGGGGAATCTGCGTGAAGCCTTCGTTGTGGTGGACTCCGAAATACTGCGTCTACATGGAGAGCAGCTGGCGCCGCTTGTCGAGGCGTTTCCCACTCTGAGTATCACTGCATCGGAGGAAGCGAAGTCCTTGGCAGGAGTGTCGACGTTAGTCGAATGGTTGATTGAGCAGCGTGCCGTGCGCTCTGCCACGATCATTGCGATCGGCGGTGGATGTATTCAGGATCTCGTCTCATTCACCTCGCATATCTACTACCGCGGTATCTCGTGGGTTTTCCTGCCCACCACGGTTCTGTCCCAAAGTGACAGTTGCATTGGAGCGAAGAGCGGCATCAATGTGCTGCCTTTCAAGAATCAACTCGGTGCCTTGCACTCACCCGCGCAGGTGCGCATCTGCGAAGAGTTCCTATCCACCTTGCCGGATGTGGAGGTCGCCTCGGGTTACGGAGAGATCGTCAAGCTTTCGGTCACATCCTCGCGACAGTTCTTGAGCCTCCTCGAGGAATCCCTGGCGGACGGTGGTTTACGCAACCCGCATCTACTCCAACTTACTCGGGCCTCGCTTGCCGCAAAACAAGAAGTGATCGAGGAAGACGAATACGAGACCGATCTTCGGCGAATACTGAACTACGGGCATAGTTTCGGACACGCACTGGAAGTTCTGGCTGGGCACAGTGTGCCCCATGGTCTGGCCGTGTTGTGGGGAATAGACGTGATCAACAACCTTGGCGTCGAGTGGGGCACCACGGCCCCTGATGATCGAGATCGCATGCACGCCCTGATTTCGGAGCATTTCGACTACTCACTTCCGATCGCCCCCGTAGCTGAGGCGTTAGTGGACACGGTTCGTCGCGACAAGAAAGTGGCCCGTGGATTGATGTACTTCGCGGTGATGCGCCGGCCCGGAGACCTCGTCATCGAGCCGCACCCACTCGACGATGACCTCACCGAACTGGTTCGCGGCACCCTCGAGGGAGATCTTGTCTTCTCTGGCGCTTGATGTAGGCGGAAGCTTCATCAAGGCGGCGGTGATCGATCGTGGTTCGATCGGTCCGAGCGTCCTTCGCGTGCCCATTCCCGGCTTCAGGGACGAGAGGCCGGACCAAGGTGCTCGTGAAATCGAGCCGAAGGAGCTCGATGCCGCCATTTTCTCGGTGCTGGACGGTGTGCGTGTTTCCCCCACAGATGAGGTGTGGATCACCGGGCAGATGGCTGGATTGGCGTTCGTGGACGACGACGGTCTCGCCACGGCCCCGATCATCTCGTGGCAGGACACCCGCAGTAATCGCCTGGAAGAGGTGATAATACAGATGGGCCCCGACGTGGTTGCCGATTTGGGTGACGGATTGCGTATCGGTTCGCCATCGGTCACTTTGGCCACTTTGGATATCGATCGGCGCTCCCGCGTTCGCAGCTTGATCTCCTACGTGGCGGGGCGCGTTGCGGGACAACTAACCGCCACGATCCACGCCACTGACGCGGCCGCCTGGGGTCTCTTTGACACACGGCGTATGCGCTGGTCACCCCGAGCGTGCCACGTTGCGGGCGTTGACCTAGGTCAACTCCCGAACGTCACAACGGATGCGCGCGGGACAGTCGGAGTGTCAGGTGTTCATGTGGGGGTGGGTGATCAACAAGCAGCGCTTTTTGGTGCTCATCTTGAGCCCGGTGAACTTAGTGTGAACCTCGCAACGGGATGTCAGGTATCGACCCTTGCTGATGACTTCGTTACCGAAGTGCAGACCCGTCCCTATCTT
>WLWF01002418.1_pt1 | contig 13561 bp, 12 predicted proteins | sample 6718331 | NCBI WGS metagenome assembly WLWF01 (sample SAMN12718692, study PRJNA515312) | sponge metagenome | isolation source: marine sponge | host: Mycale hentscheli | place: New Zealand: South Island, Marlborough, Capsize Point | collected 2003-05-01
CATACGAAGTCAGAATTTGCGTCCTTTCTCTTTCCTGCGTGGCTCATGGGCCACAAACCACAGACCAAGATCATTCAAACAACCCACACAGCCGAACTCTCGTATCGATTTGGTCGTAAAGTCAGAAACATGATGGACGGAGAAGAATACAAGTCTGTCTTTCCTGAAGTAAAATTATCACAGGATTCCAAAGCTGCAGGTAGATGGGAAACCAATTATGGGGGAGAGTATTTTGGGGCGGGTGTAGGAGGAGCCATAACAGGTCGTGGTGCGGATTTATTAATTATTGATGATCCTCATTCCGAGCAAGATGCATTGTCTCAAACCGCCATGGACAACGCATGGGAATGGTATACCTCTGGTCCTCGTCAACGTTTACAACCCGGCGGAAGTATTGTTTGTGTGATGACCCGTTGGAGTGAAAAAGATTTAACAGGCAACCTTACACGTGCCATGAGTGAAGTGAAAGCCGATCAGTGGGACGTGATTGAATTTCCTGCAATCCTGCCGAACGATAAACCTGTCTGGCCCGAGTATTGGAAGCTCTCGGAACTAGAATCTGTGAAAGCATCCTTATCGGAACAGAAATGGCAAGCGCAGTGGCAACAGAACCCTACGGGTGAAGAAGGGGCTATCATCAAGCGAGAGTGGTGGCAAGAATGGGAAAAGGAACAAATGCCTATGCTCAAGCATGTCATACAGAGTTATGATACTGCTTTTACCAAAAAAGAGACAAGTGACTATAGTGCTATTAGTACATGGGGTGTCTTCTATCCTGATGAAGTGACTCCTAATATAATTTTATTAGATATTGTCAAAGATCGTTTTGAGTTCCCTGAGTTAAAAAGGATTGCTTTAGAGCAGTATAAATATTGGGAACCGGAGTCCGTGATCGTTGAAGCGAAGGCCTCGGGTCTTCCGCTGATACAAGAATTACGGCAGGTGGGTATTCCTGTTATCAACTTTACACCTTCTCGTGGTAATGATAAGTTATCCAGAGTGCACGCTGTTGCTCCTCTCTTTGAGAGCGGTGCAGTATGGGCACCAAAGAAACGCTGGGCAGAAGAGATGATAGAAGAATGTGCGATGTTCCCACACGCAGAACATGATGATCTTGTTGATTCGATGAGCCAAGCATTATTAAGGTTTCGTAAGGGTAACTTTGTAACATTGCAAGATGACTACGAAGAAGAGCCCGTGGACCACGGAGCAGAACCGGAGTATTATTAATGGCGTACAATCCTTTTGATGATGTAATTGAAAACGACCCTGCTTATATGGCAAACGGAGGCGAGTTACAACGATCAGTTCTTCCTCAAAGACGTGTTAATTATGTAGATGATGGTCAATCAGAACGTATGGCTGAAATTGCAAGAGGTCCTGTTAATTTTCTCGGAGATATATTTGCACAAACTATGGGTCGTATTGCAGAAAATATGGTCAACCCTGAAGCGGCGGAAAGGGGTAGACAAAAAAACGAAATTAATAAAGAGATTGCAAATTACTATAATGTAGTTCCTCAACAAATTACTCCTGCAATGAACGAAGATTATTTTAAAAAATTTGGAAAAGAATACCAGCAACTTAATTTTCAAGAAGGTATTAACTCAGGATTTAATTTTTTATTAGAAGATGCTATTAAAGGTTCTCAAGCCATACAAAAACCAGGAGTAAATTTTACAGACCTACCCGGTAATCAAAAACTAGGTGTTGGTTTACTGCCCTTAGAATTTTGGCTAGGAGGTTTTGGTCGTAAGGCTGCTCAAGGAGTAGGCAATGAGGTTTTATCCAAGTATAAAGATATGCCTCTAGCTGAATTAGTTGCCAACCCTCAAGCTCGTCAAGAGATTCCTGAAGTCGTAGCAGAAGTAGAAAATCAATATCCTATACTAATTACACAACAACAACGTGTAATGCCTGTTGATGAAACACCAGGTGTTGCAATGGCACAAGAAACAGGAATAGGACTCGCTTCATCAACACCCCGAACAGGAACAAAAAAAGATTTTCTTGTAAATTATTTTAGTGATCCTAAAGCAACAATTAAAACAACCACATCACTTGAGGGTCAAGGTATAAATAGAAAAGATATTGCAAATTTTTTACAAGAGTTTCCTGAGTATAGAAATAGAATTCAATTTGGTTTAAAAGATGCCAAAACAATTGATCGACTAGAGGCAGGTATAAAGAAACTACAAGCTTTTGAAGGAGAAAAAATTCCAAGTCTAGAACTAGAAAGAATGTTTGGTTTAGGAGGTAAAGGGTATCTAACTACAATACTGAATAATAAAGATACTGTTGCTAAAGGTTTACTTACCCAAGATCAAGTTGACTATGTAAAATCTTTTCAAACAAATTTATCCCGAGCAGAATTAGATAACAGTAAAAAATTATCTACGATTGCCACTGATCTTAAAAATAATCCCGAGTTTCAAAATCTCGGTCCTACTGAAATAAGCAACAAATATAAAATTCCTTTAATAAATTTACAAACAGCAATAAGTAAAGATCCAGAGTTATATGCACTTGTTGCAAAAGATCAAAAACTTTTGGGCACTCCTGATACACAAATGTCTATATCATCCATAAGAAAAATATTAGATCCTAAAGCCGATGATATTGATATAGCAATAATTACAGATTTGTATAGAGGTACAAAAAATATTGAAAATTACAATCCTCCACAATTTCTAACCTTATTTAAAAAACAAAATCCTAATTATAAAAATACAAAATTTTATAGAAATACAAAAAAAGAATATAGAAAATTAGAGGATGAAAGATTAAAAGTTCAAGAAAAAGGTTTTAAATTTTTTGACCAAATAAAAAAAGATCCAAGGTATGGAAAGTATCTTAAAGATTCAGACAGACTTCAATTTGGTTTTCAAAAAGCTCATGCTTTTCCTATAGATGAAACAACGGAAATTAGTCGTTTTGAAAATATGGCGCAGATGTCTGATATGATTTTTGTATCGGATGTTACTAGCAATGTGCGTTTACAACAAAGATTTGATGGAGATTTAATTAAAATAGGTAAGCTTGGCAGTACAGAAAATATGAACAGATTAGAGACTATTCCAACAAATGCTGACATAAAATCTATGGGCATAAATTTACCAAAAATAATAGAGAGACTAAAAGAATATGGTATAGAAGTTTTACCAGAAGAATTTCAAAACATGAGACAATTAATATTTGGTAAAGACAAAGGTATTGTCAATCAAATTAATAATCTTTATCAGAAATTTGATACAGGAACTATTATTCCAATCGGTAAAAAAAATTATGCTTTGGTGGGTAAAAATCCAAAAAAAGTTTCTTCTGAAAAAAGATTAAATAATTTAAAGAAAAGATTTATGAAAATATTAGATGATCAAGTTCTCTATGAAAAAACAAATGGCAAACAAGGTAAACCTATAATGCGTCAATCAAGAAGAGATGGTCAAGAGGGTGGATTTATAGTCGGTCTAAAATCAGGAGGACCTGTCAAAATGGCCATGGGCGGTGATCCGTTGCAAAACATCAATCAACAACAATTCTCACCTGACCCTGCAGTAGACCAAGATTATTTTCAAGAAGCCGTGGATTCAGGTAATTTACAAGCATTTAATCCAACTAAAATATTTAGATTGTTTCAAAAAACAGATGCCGTCTACACTCCAAAAAAATTACCCGATGCAGTTGATACACAACAACTCGCACCTCCCGGTACAACACTTCCTACAACACAAACAGTGCAACCAGAAGATTTTGCTTTTCAATCATTTACTCTTAATAAAATAAATGATGCACAAGCCCCTAGGGCGGGCACCCCTGAAGCATGGAAGCAGTATCTCTACGGAGGAGGACAAGGAGGAAAAGCTCCTGAATCAGAAATGTTTGATAGTGGTCTAGAACAATATTTAGATGATTTTTCAAAATATTATCCTAATCAAAAAATTACAAAACAACAACTCAATGACTATTATGAAATGTCACCTATTGGAAATATTGAAATTAAAGTCAAAGGAAATTTAACTAATGAAGAAATTACAAATCCTGGATATAGAGAATATGTGGGAGGACCAAGACATCAAAATCAAGGAAATCAAGACTTAGACAAAGTGGGCACGAACTATCGAGAAATAGTTGTAAACTCAGGTCCCTTACCAGGAGATAAAAAACCTTTTGTCGAAAGTGGTCATTTTAATGAAAAGAATGTTTTAGGATTTACACGTGTTGCTGATTACACTCAACCCGATGGAAAACGTGTAGCCGTCATCCAAGAGATGCAAACAGACATGTTGACGAAAGTTCGAAAAGAACAAGAACGTCTTCAAGCTTTATTGAAACGTATTGAAAATATAAAGGCGACAGCCAATAGAGAATTGCAAACAGGTGATACTTTTCGTGGACAAGATGCTAATAGAATTTTAGATACTTTAAATGCCAAAATACCTCCTACCATAGAACAGTCCCTAATTCAAAATGCTGATTTAATAAAACCTTTTCCAAATGAAGCAGCACGATCCACCATTCCAGACTATCAAAAACAATTAACTGAGTTGCAATCTCAAATTGATTCAATTCTTTCTAAAGATATAAAACAAAGTAATCCAGAAACAGGATTCACATTAAAAAATATTTCAGATAAACAACAAGTGGTTTTAGATAATTTAATAGATTTAAATCGTTCAGGTCAATTAGATGATTTATTCAAAGGCATTGACGTTCCAGCCTCAAGAGAGACTGATGAACTAAGGCGTTATGCAGAAGATCCTAATGTTCGTAGCATAGAAGACGGTTTGAGTTACAGTGGAACAAAAAAATTAGAATTATTTCCACCTGTTCCTTTTAATAAACAAGCTGACTATGTTGATTTATTATTAAAAGCCACAATCAAAGATGCACAATCTAGAGGCACTCAAAAAGTAGCTATTTATCCTTCAGATTTAGTTAATCAACGATGGGGTAAAAATCCAGATAGTGATGCAGGTAAAAAGTTTACAGACTTGTATGGCAAAGTAGCTATACAGCAAATGAAAAATATTGCGAAAAAGTACGGAGGCACAGCAAAAGTAGAAACTGTTATGAATCCAAATCTTTCTGATCGTGGTTTGACATACTACAAAAGAAATTTAGAAGGTGAGTATGAATATTTAAAACAAGATCAATTAGCCCAAGGATTAGAGCCTGAAGAAGCACAATTATTTATTAATGAACAATTAAAAAGAAATGCAAATACTTTAGGAGCTAATCAAGTAATTTATTCAAGAGAGATAGCTCCAGGTCAAACTATGGATTACTATGTACAACCAAAGACTGTGTCAGAAACAACCGATACAGGCAGAACTGCTGATTTTGAAGATTTTGAACTTGTTCCTTTAGGACCTGGGGATGACAGAAATGCAGCACAGGTTTTGATTGAAGAATATGATCCACGAGAAATACAAATGTTTACTATTACCTTGGATTCTGATAAAGCTCAAAAACCAATGTTTATGTTTAAGAAAAAATCTGGTGGAACTATTGCAAAAGATAGTTTACTTTCTATAACAGATATATACGGCGAATATGGTAGATAAATTCGATAGCATTCAGGACACACCTTACTTAGCACGAGAACCTAATCCACAAGCGGGGGGTCGTGAAGAAGATGATGTTCAAGTAGAAGAGGTTGGCACCACAGTTGATCTTGAAACTAATGGTGAAGCTAACGTAGAAATTATTGATGATGGATCTGCCGTAGTTGGTGAAGAAGATTTACCTTTAACTTCAGGATTCAATTCAAACTTAGCAGAAATTTTAGATGAAGGGTATTTACAATCTCTTTCTAATGACCTTATGGATAAAGTCGAAAATGACAGATCCTCTAGAGAAGATTGGGAAACTGCTTATACCAAAGGTTTAGATTTATTAGGTTTCAAATATGAAGAACGCACCAGACCATTCAGAGGTGCTGCAAGCGTCAATCATCCTGTTTTAGCTCAAGCTGTCACACAATTTCAAGCGATGGCTTATGTTGAATTATTACCTAGTGATGGTCCTGTTAGAACTCAAGTTGTTGGTGCTAATAATGAACAACTTCAATTAGCAGCAGAACGTGTAAAAGAATATATGAACTATGAGATTACTCATGTCATGGAAGATTATAATCCTGAAATGGATCAATTGTTATTTCAATTACCTTTATCAGGAAGTGCATTTAAAAAAGTTTATTATGATGAAGTTCAAGGTAGAGCTACATCAAAGTTTATTCCTGCAGAAGATATTATTGTTCCTTACGGAGCATCAGACTTAGACAGCTGTGATCGAATTTCACAAATTGTAAAAATGTCTATGAACGATTTGAGAAAGAAACAAGTCTCTGGATTCTATCGTGATGTAGACCTACAAGCCTATGATGGTGATGATGAGTCAGGTCTTCAAGAAAAAATGGATAGAATAGATGGTGTAAATCCAAACAGCTATCAAATGGATGACATGTCTGAATTATATGAAATGCATGTTGATTTAGATTTAGAAGGTTTTGAAGATTTAAACCCAAAAGATGGTGAACCTAGTGGAATTAAACTACCCTATGTTGTTACTATAGATAGATCATCAAATAAAGTTTTATCTGTATATAGAAATTATGTTGAAGGAGATCCACTAAAAAGAAAAAATGAATATTTTGTTCACTACAAGTTTTTACCTGGACTAGGTTTTTACGGATTTGGTTTAATTCACATGATTGGTGGTTTGACAAGAACTGCCACAACAGCATTAAGACAACTATTAGATGCAGGTACTTTATCTAATCTACCAGCAGGTTATAAGTCACGTGGTTTAAGAATACGTGATGATGATCAACCATTACAACCCGGTGAGTTTAGAGATGTTGATGCACCTAATGGAATTATTCGTGAAGCATTAATGCCTTTACCTTACAAAGGTCCTGATCAAGTTCTTATGCAACTACTAGGCTTCTGTGTAGATGCTGCAAAACAATTTGCAACCGTTGCAGATATGCAAACATCTGAAATAGGTAAATCACAAACTCCTGTGGGTACCACCATGGCTCTTATGGAACGTGGCACAAAAGTTATGTCTGCTGTTCACAAAAGATTACACTTTGCTCAAAAGAAAGAATTTAAGTTATTAGCTAAAATTTTTAAAGTAGCTCTTCCACCCGTATACCCTTTTAATGTTCAAGGTGGACCTAGACAAATTAAGGCTGTCGATTTTGATGACAATATAGATATCTTACCTGTATCAGATCCAAATATTTTCTCAATGTCACAACGTGTGACGTTAGCACAAAACCAATTACAACTTGCTCAGAGTAATCCTCAGATGCATAATTTACGAGAAGCTTACAGAAGAATGTATATAGCTTTAGGTATTAAAGATATTGAACAAATACTTCCAATACCACCACAACCTCAACCACAAGATCCAGCTATGGAACATAGTGTTGTTTTACGTGGTGCTCCTTTACAAGCTTTTCCACAACAAAATCATGAACTTCACATTAAAGCACACAGAACATTTATGTCATCTGTTTTAGTGAAAGCTAATCCAATGGCAGTTATGAATTTAGTTTCTCACATCATGCAACACACTTCTTTACTTGCTACACAAACTGTTGATCAAGCAATGGTAGAAGAAGCAGAAAAATTACGTCAACAATTTGGTGAACAAGTACCACCAGAGGCTTTACAAGCACTACAAGCTCAAAGAGCAACTGCAATAGATAATGAAATTGTAAAAATTACAGAACAAATGGTTACGGAAGAACAGGAATCTATGCAGGATCAAAACATGGATCCTCTTGTTTTACTCAAACAACAAGAGTTAGCTTTAAAACAGTCTGAAATGGAGATGCAAGCTCAACTAAAAGGTGAAAATCAAGCATTAAAAGAGAATCAATTTGATTACAAGCAAGCTTTTGACGCTAAAAAATTACAAAAAGACTATGACTTAGCTAATTTACGTGCAGATGTAGCAACACAACGCCAAAATCAACAAAATAGAGGCCAAAATGATTAATTTATTGGCTGGTCCCATAGCTGGAATGGTTAAAGACGCTGTTACTGGCTTTGTAGAGACTAAAAAGGCAAAAGCAGATCTTGCTTTGACTGAAATTAAGGCACAGAAGAGTTTAAAAGAGCAACAAATTGCTGGAAAAATTAGCTGGGAGGCTACTGCAGTTGACCAAATGAAAGGATCATGGAAAGATGAACTAATTTTAATATGCCTGTTGGTTCCAGCGGTGGCAGTATTTATTCCTGGTTGGACCCCACATATTAAAGCTGGGTTTGAGGCATTACACTCACTTCCTGATTACTATAAGCACCTCTTATATATCGCCTGTTCGGCGAGCTTTGGTATTAAGGGAGCAAAAGGTGCAATGGGTTTAATTACTAAAAAGAAATGACAACAAAATGCATAAAGTGTGACTGCTTATGCCATTGTTGTTCAACTTGTATGTGCGAGTGCACCATATGCGAACATGAAGAAACAGAAACTAACAACAACAGTTCCTCCTAAAAAAGGACCAGTCTCACAAGGGTTGAAAATTAATTCTAAAAAGATACAAATAGTTAAGACAAACAAATAAGGATATTCTTAACTATGAAACACACCTATTTTACGATACCTGGGTGGTTCAATTACTCAGAAACTTACGACATCGTTGTAGATCAAATAGCCGATGATGGTGTCATTGTAGAAATTGGATCTTTTCTAGGTAGATCGACACACTATCTTGCAACCGCTCTTTACAATGCGGGAAAAGAAGATGTAAAAATATATTGCGTTGATACTTTTGAAGGATCAACAGAACACGCTAGTATAAAACTACCAAAAGATTTCTCATCTATATTCAAAGATAATTTACAATTTTTTATTGGAAGAAATATGGTTGTACCTTGTCAAGGTAGATCGGATTCAGAAGAAATTTTAAATCAATTTAAAGATGAATCTGTTGATTATATTATGGTTGATGGTGCACATGAATATGACGCTGTCGAAGATGATATTATTAACTGGTGGCCTAAACTTAAACCAACGGGTGTTATGGTTGGTGATGACTATGCTCTTAATTCAGTAGCTGAAGCAGTAAAATCAGGCTTAGGTAAAATGCAAAGGAATAATTATGGGGTTAATCAAGGTCATGAACAAACATGGCACTGTGCCAAAGATGGACAAAACAAAGTTTTTGAAAAAAGAATACCAGGAGTTAACGCTTACGTATGAGCATCTTTGTAATTCATAATTATCAAAAAGAACTAAAAACACTCAAAGAACAACTTCATGAACATTTGACACAAGGGGTTGAAAACTTTGAAGATTACAAGTATATTCAAGGAAAGTTACATATGCTTGACATATGCCAACAGGAAATTTCTCGCCTGCTGGATCAAGAGGAGAAAATAGATGACTAAGACTTTATATGTCCCTGAGGACATAAAGAAAAAAATGGCAAACCCTTCACAGGGTATAGCAGAAGATAAAAAAGAATTAGAAAAACTTCCCCAGCCAGTCGGTTGGAGAATTTTAGTTTTACCTTTTAAAGCAAAAGAAAAAACTAAAGGTGGAGTTATTTTAACGGATAAGACTTTAGAAGATTCACAATTAACAGCGTCTGTTGCTATGGTTTTAGCAGTCGGTGCAGATGCATATCAAGATAAAGAAAAGTTTCCTAATGGTCCTTGGTGTAAACAAGGTGATTGGGTTGTGTTTGGCAGATACGCAGGATCTAGACTTAAAATTGAAGGTGGGGAAGTAAGATTACTCAATGATGACGAGATACTCGGCACAGTGGATAATCCAGAGGACATACTAACAATACTATAACATGGGAGGTACCATGCAAACAGAAATAACATCTGCTCAGAAAGACAAAATGGTCGATCTGGATACGTCAGGTGAAGGTGCTGAAATAGAACTTGAAGATAAGTCTCACGGCACAGTAAAACCAGACACATATGAAGAAGTAAAAACTGAAGAAAAAGATCCTTTAAAACCTGAAGTTCAAGAAGAAGAACAACAAGGTGAAATGGATCAATACTCAGATAAAGTCAAAAAACGAATTGATAAAATGACTTGGAAATTGAGAGAAGCCGAAAGAGAAAAAGAGGCTGCTTTCATGTATGCTCAAAATGTTCAAAAAGAACTATCAGAAGCTAAACAGAAAACTTATGACATTGACAAAGGTTATATGTCTGAAAGTGAAGTACGAAATAAAATGGCTTCTGATCTTGCACGTCAAAATTTAATAAGAGCTAGAGAAGCTGGTGATTTTCAACTTGAAGAAGAAGCTCGCCAAGCTTTAACTAAATTAGATTTAGAGGCTGAAAGAATTAGAGTTACAAAGTCAAAAAAAGAGCAAGAATATGAGCAGTTTCAAAAAGAAATTGATCAACAGCCAATTCCTCAACAAACACAAAATAGACCACAACCTTCATCTAAAGCATTAGCTTGGGCTGAAAAAAATACATGGTTTAGACAAGATGAGGAAATGACTGATTTTGCTCAAAGAATTCATCGTGGTTTAGTAGCAGAAGGGTTTGACACTGAATCAGATGACTACTATGATGAATTAACTAATAGAGTTAAAAACAAGTTTCCAGAGTCCTTTTCGAAGGGCGAGGATCAGGCTACCAGAAGCAACAAAATCGCCCAACCCGTTGCCTCTGCATCAAGGTCTGCAACCAGTGGGCGCAAATCTGTTAGGTTAACTCCTAGTCAGGTAAAAATAGCAAATAAGCTTGGAGTTCCTCTAAGTGAATATGCTAAGTACGTTTAGGAGGTACAACATGACAGATAATAAAACACCAAGAAGTGCACAAACAAGGGCAACCGAGGAACGTAGAAAACCTTGGCAGCCACCGTCTCAACTAGACGCACCACCATGTCCTGATGGATATAAGCAAAGATGGCTTCGTCATCGTGTAAATGGAGCGGATGATACTAAAAATATCAACGCTAGACTCAGAGAGGGCTGGGAATTAGTCAGAGCTGACCAATATACCGGCAATTTATACGCTGCTTACAATGGAAGTATCAAAGCTTATGAGGGTGTCATCAGCGTAGGTGACTTGCTATTGGCAAGAATCCCTGCAGAAACTGTTTTAGAGCGTAATGCTCACTACAAGCGAAAGACTGATCAACAGACTGAAGCTTGGGAAACAGATCCTTTAAGGGAACAACATCCAAGCATGCCTGTCAATGTTGATAGGCAGAGTCGTGTGTCTTTTGGAGGTCCTAAGAAGACCGAATAAAGCACACTTAATAATAAAGGAGAAGAACTATGGCAAATCAAGCTGGATATTACGGATTCAAGCCTGTCAAGATGCTCGGTGCTGCTTACAATGGTCAAGGCCAGAATGAGTACAAAATCGGGAATAATGAAGGTTCCGCAATATATCAAGGCGACCCTGTAATTTTGGTCGCAAATGGTGCTATTGATGTCGGTTCAACTGCTGGTGCTGAACTTATTGGTATTTTTAATGGTTGTGAATACACTGATCCAACAACAGGTAAACCAACTTGGAGTAACCACTATCCAGGCAGCATAGCAGCTGATGATATTAAAGCATACGTCATTGATGATCCGAATGTAGTATTCGAGGTCAAAGTTGACGACACTAACGGCGGTCAAGCGCAAGTAGGTACAAACTGTAACATCGCAACATACAGTGCAGGTTCATCAACTGATGGAATCTCAAACGTTGTTATCGATGGTGGTAGTTTTGCCGTTTCTGCTGCTGCTAATTTTAGAGTTGTAGGTTTATCAACTGATGTTGATAACTCTGACTACACTGCAGCAAATGCAGCGATTCAGGTTAAGATTAACTTACACTCACTAACAGATACAACAGGTATATAGGAGGTTAAACTATGGCTATATCTAGAAGTCAACTCGTTAAAGAGTTAGAGCCCGGTCTAAACGCACTATTTGGCCTGGAGTACGGACGTTACGATGCAGAGCATTCACAAATATTTGATACAGAATCTTCCGACAGAGCATTTGAAGAAGAGGTAATGTTATCAGGTTTTGGTAATGCGAGAACAAAGAGTGAAGGTGGGTCAATTGTTTATGACAATGCGACAGAAACTTTCACAGCACGTTACACACATGAAACAATTGCACTTGGTTTTGCAATCACTGAAGAAGCTGTCGAAGATAATCTTTATGACAGAATCTCAGCAAGATACACAAAAGCACTTGCACGTTCTATGGCAAACACTAAGCAGGTTAAAGCTGCAAACGTATTAAACAATGCGTTTGATAGTAATTTTGCTGGTGGTGACGGCGTTGAACTTTGCTCTGCAGCACACCCAATTGTAGCAGGAACATTCGCAAACGAATTAGCAACTGCTGCTGACCTAAACGAAACTTCATTGGAGCAGTCTTTAATAGACATCGCTGCATTTGTTGACGAAAGAGGTTTATTAATCTCAACTCAGGGAAGAAAGCTTATCATTCCTTCTGAGTTACAATTCGTAGCTGAAAGACTTACACAGTCACAGTTAAGAGTTGGAACAGCAGATAATGATATCAATGCCACAAGAAATATGGGCATGATTCCTGAAGGTTATGTTGTAAACCACTACTTAACAGATCCAGATGCATTCTTTATCAAGACTGACATTCCTAATGGATTTAAGTTATTCCAAAGATCCCCAATTAGAACATCTATGGAAGGTGACTTTGACACTGGTAACGTAAGATACAAAGCTAGAGAGAGATACTCATTCGGTTTCTCAGATCCTAGATGTGTATTTGGTTCTCCAGGTGCTGCATAGTCCGCACAATAAATAAAATAATGAGGGGGCTTTCATGCCCCCTTTTTTTATGGTACTAATTAAGAACTAGCATAATAGATTACATGGACTGAGCTAGTCAGACGGTATAGAGACTATGTAATCGGTCTATACAACCTAGGAGGTTTATAATGGCAAATACTACATTTTCAGGACCAGTATTATCAAATAATGGTTTTGTTGCCCCAACATTCACATTAGCTACACTACCAACAGCAACAGCAGGTTTATTAATCTATGTTTCTGATGCAACAGGAGCTTCTTTAACAGGTTCTCTTTGTTTCGGTAATGGTACAAACTTTGTGGACGTAACTACTGGCGCAGCAGTAGCGTAAGGAGATAAATAATGGCTGATTCTGACGTAAAATCAAAACGCATTACTGCTACCGGCTCTGTCGGTGTTGGTCCCGCACGTATCCGCCAGATACAATTGAAAACAGCGGCAGGCACGCCTCGACTCACCATTACCGATGGTAATGGTGGTTCTACTGTGGTTGACCTTGATTTCAACGCATCTACTACGCACTCAGTAAATATCCCGTCTAACGGTATTCGTGTCAGTGACATTAATGTTTCTGTTCTAACAAATATTGATGCGGTGACGTTCTTCTATTGCTAAGGTAGAGTATGGCTGATAAGCAACCACCAAAAACTAAAAAATATTTCCGCTCCACTAAATCTGGGGCGGGAATGACTAAAGCAGGAGTTAAACGCTATCGTTCAGAAAACCCTGGTTCTAAATTAAAAACAGCAGTCACAGGTAAAGTAA